>Ga0308168_1000064_pt1 | contig 224041 bp, 196 predicted proteins | sample PhyCR2_FD_202133 | JGI IMG/M metagenome (GOLD analysis project Ga0308168, IMG submission 202133) | Phyllosphere microbial communities from UC Gill Tract Community Farm, Albany, California, United States - DLSLRC.R2 | ecosystem: Host-associated > Plants > Phyllosphere > Unclassified | place...
GTGAAACGCCGTAGCGCCGATGGTAGTGTGGGGCCTCCCCATGCGAGAGTAGGGAACTGCCAGGCATCCAACTGCGATAACCCTGACCTCACGGTCAGGGTTTTTTGCATTTTCAGGCCCGTAAAAAGGTGCTGAGAGATCGCTCATTCAGCACGATAAATGGCGTTATGTCCTGCCTAACCAGCCGGCAATAAAGGCGGTAATCTCGTCGGGACGATTGAGATCCAGCAAGGGCACGTCGGTTTCAAAGTGGCTGTCGCTGGCGACAGCAATAACGTGCTCGTCTGTCAGCGGCAAAGCATCCCCTTTAACACCCGCACGCCACAGGATAATTTTCGGCACTGGCTCATCTTTGAATCCTTCAACCAGCACTACATCCAGCAAAGCGGGATCCATCCGACTCACCAGATAGCGTAGATCGAGGGGGGTATCCGGCGTTTCACACATCAGCGCCCAGCGCTGCGAACTGGCGACAATCACCTGATCCGCACCCGCTTTTCGCAGCAGATAGCTGTCTTTTCCCGGCGTATCGATCTCCATCTGGTGATGAGTATGCTTTATTAGCCCGGGCCTAATACCTCGCGCTTTCAACAGTGGAATCACCTGCTGCAGTAACGTGGTTTTTCCGGTGCCGCTCCAGGCGGCGATAGCCAGTAACGGCAGCGTCATAACGCGTTATCCTCAAGATCCTCAGGCGTATTCACGTTGCGAAAGGCGGCTTCATCCTGACTCAACGTCACCGCATGGCCACCCTGCTCGCGTAAAAATTGCATCAGGCGACGCTCCCCGCGCTGCAGGTAATCAGCCAGCGGCTGCGCCAGACTGCGATGTAGTAAAGCCAGCGCAGGATGATCGCGCTCGCTTGAGCGCGCCCATACGCACAGCGTCTCTGCTCTCTGCCGCCTGAGCTGCTCCACGTAATCAGTCGGGACAAAGGGCGTATCGCAGGAACAGAAGGCTACCCATTCCGTTTGCGCGGCTTGCAGGCCGCTGAGCATGCCAGCCAGCGGCCCCGGATAGTCGGGTAAGGTATCTGAGATCACGCGACACCCGCTAGAATGATAACGATCAAGGTTACGGTTAGCGCTTATCATGACAATGTCGACTTGCGGCCTGAGCCGTTGAAGAACATGCTGATAAAGCGGGATGCCGCGAAACAGCACCAGCCCTTTATCCTGTCCGCCCATGCGACGACCCTGTCCGCCGGCCAGAATAACGCCGGATAATGCTGTCATGCCGATACTCCTGTTTAAAGGCTTATAACCAACCCGTTATGAGGAAAAACAGATGAAATACCATCGCCTTAATGAACTGCTCGAGCTGCTGCGCCCTGCGTGGCAACAGGATCCCGACCTCAACCTGACGCAATTTTTACAAAAGCTGGCGCAGGAGTCGGGTTTCAGTGGCCCATTAAGTGAATTAACCGATGACGTATTGATTTACCATCTGAAAATGCGCGATGCCGATAAGTATGCGGAAATTCCCGGCCGACAAAAAGATTATGAAACGGATTTTAAAACTGCGCTGCTGCGCGCGCGCGGTGTGATTAAGGACGATAACTAATGCTATGCTTGGCGGCTTCTAGTAAAGACAGTAACGGATAATCCTATGGATGCCGCTTTTAACTTCCAGACGCTTAACCCTGACGCCATTCTTGATGCGCTATGGGAAACAGGACTCCGGGTTGAGTCTGGATTAACCGCGCTCAACAGTTATGAAAACCGCGTCTACCAGTTTAGTGATGAAGAGCGGCATCGCTACGTGGTGAAGTTTTATCGCCCGCAGCGCTGGAGCGCGGCGCAGATTGAAGAAGAGCATCGCTTCACGCGCGATCTGCAGACGGATGAGGTGCCGGTTGCCGCTCCTCTGCTGCTGCAGGGAAAAACGCTGCATACCCATGCGGGCTTCTTGTTCACCGTATTTCCCAGTCTTGGCGGCCGTCAGTATGAAACTGACAATGATGAGCACCTGGAGTGGGTCGGCCGCTTTCTGGGGCGCATACACCAGACCGGGCGCAAGCAGCGCTTTGAGCATCGCCCTACGATGGGGTTAGAGGAGTATCTGCATCAGCCGCGCGCCGAACTGGCGAGCAACGCTCTGGTGCCCGCTTCCCTGAAGCCAGCGCTATTGCAGGCCATCGATAAGCTTGGCGTTGCTCTTGAGCAGCGCTGGCATCACAGCTGGCAGCCGCTGCGCCTTCATGGCGATTGCCATCCAGGCAATATTCTGTGGCGCGACGGGCCGCTCTTTGTCGATCTCGACGATGCGCGTAACGGGCCGGCGGTGCAGGATCTCTGGATGCTGATCAACGGCGATCAGCAGGAGCAGCGCATCCAGTGGGATATTCTGCTGGAGGCTTATACTGAGTTCAGTGATTTTGATATTAATGAATTGTCACTGATTGAGCCTTTACGCGCCATGCGCATGGTTTATTATCTGGCCTGGGTTGCGCGCCGCTGGCAGGATCCCGCTTTCCCACGAGCGTTTCCATGGATGACGGATGAGGATTTCTGGCGCAGACAGATTTCGCAATTTACCGAGCAGGAGAAGCTGTTGCAGGAACCACCGCTACAGCTGACCCCGCAATTTTAAATAGAGAAGTCAGGAGAATTTTGCACAATGAAGAAAATTTGGTTTGCGCTGGTTGGTTTAATGCTGGCGTTCAGCGCCTCTGCTGCCCAGTTTACCGATGGTCAGCAATATGTCAGCCTGCCGAAACCGGTTGCTGGCGAACCGCAGGTGCTGGAGTTCTTCTCCTTCTTTTGCCCGCACTGCTATCAGTTCGAGCGTATTTACCATGTTGGCGAGGCTGTGAAAAAGAATCTGCCTGCTGACACTAAACTGGTTAGCTATCACGTCGACTTTTTAGGCGGCGATTTCGGTCCGGTTGTGACGCAAGCATGGGCGGTCGCAATGGCGCTGGGCGTCGAGGATAAAGTGACCGCGCCGCTTTTCGACGGCATTCAAAAAACGCAGACCATTACCGATGCCGCGAGCCTGAAAGCCGCCTTTATTAACGCGGCGGGCATCTCTTCACAGGAATATGACGCCGCCTGGAACAGCTTTGCTGTGAAAGCGCTGGTTGCGCAGCAGCAAAAAGCCGCTTCTGACCTCGATCTGCGCGGCGTGCCAGCGATGTTTATCAACGGCAAATATATGGTCAACAACGGCGGCCTCGACACCAGCTCCAAAGATAACTTTGTCGCGGACTACGCCAACGTGGTGAAATTCCTGGTAAGCCAGAAATAATAAACGCGTCTTACGCCTGAAAACGCCGACACTGTCGGCGTTTTTTTATAGTTGAAATCATTTAGCAAAATAGTCCATCTGCGTCCTTTCTAATTTAATATCCACATAAGCCACTGCCTGTGTAGAAAGGCACACCCTGTCACAGCAATAAATTAAACTGCTGATTTACAATTACTTTATAAATCAATTCGGCATTTTATAGCGCGGCCAGCAATACGTTATGATTTTTGCGCACAAAGTTATCCACAGAAAGATCCTTGCGATCCACGCTGGAAAAGCGTGAAAAAATCGCAGCACAGACGCCCTGCGTTCAACATTCTGCTCAAGCTGTGGCATCCTTATAGTCCAATCCCTGGCAACGAAGATTACACAGACTTATGGCGCAAATTGCAGAAAATCCCCTGATTCTGGTTGATGGCTCATCCTACCTTTACCGCGCTTACCATGCGTTTCCGCCGCTTACCAACAGCGCGGGCGAGCCTACCGGCGCTATGTATGGCGTGCTGAACATGCTGAAGAGTCTGCTGGCGCAATATAATCCAAGCCACGTTGCCGTGGTCTTTGATGCCAAAGGCAAAACCTTCAGGGATGAGCTGTTCGAGCATTACAAGTCGCATCGCCCGCCGATGCCGGACGATCTGCGCTCGCAAACTGCGCCGCTGCACGAAATGGTGAAGGCGATGGGCCTGCCGCTGCTGGCGGTAAGCGGCGTCGAGGCGGACGACGTAATCGGTACGCTGGCGCTGCAGGCGGAGAAAGAGGGCCGTCCCGTGCTTATCAGCACCGGCGATAAAGATATGGCGCAGCTGGTAACGCCCAATATCACCCTGATCAACACCATGACCAACACCATTCTCGGCCCTGAAGAGGTGGAGCAGAAGTATGGCGTGCCGCCAGCGCTGATTATCGACTTTCTGGCGATGATGGGTGACAGCTCGGATAACATTCCTGGCGTGCCGGGCGTTGGTGAGAAAACCGCGCAGGCACTGCTGCAGGGACTGGGCGGCATGCAGTCGATTTATGACAATCTGGATAAGGTCGCAGAGCTCTCTTTTCGTGGTGCAAAAACCATGGCGGCGAAGCTGGAGCAAAACCGCGAGGTCGCCTTCCTCTCTTATCAGCTTGCCACCATTAAAACCGATGTCGAGCTTGAGCTTAGCTGCAGCGAGCTGACGGTTGCCGAGCCGGACGTCGCCGCTCTGCAGGCGTTATTCAGCCGTTACGAATTTAAACGCTGGCTGGCCGATCTGCAGGATGGCAAATGGCTGCAGGGCAAAAAGAGCAATCTGAAAGCGCAGCAGGCGCTGCCGGATGAGGCGCCTGTTAAGCCAGAGGCGACCAGCGTGCTCGCCTCTGATGGCTACGTTACTATTCTCGATCAGGCGACGTTCGACGCGTGGCTGGAGAAGCTCAAACAGAGCGATCTGTTTGCTTTTGATCTTGAAACCGACTCGCTTGATACCCTCAGCGCCAACATCGTCGGCATCGCGCTGGCCGTCGCACCGGGCGAGGCCGCCTATCTGCCGGTAGGCCATGACTATCTTGATGCGCCAGATCAGCTCGATCGCCGCGAAGTGCTGGCGCAGCTCAAGCCGATCCTTGAGGACGGCAGCGCGCTGAAGGTGGGTCAAAATCTGAAGTACGACCGCGGCGTTCTGAAAAACTACGATATCGAGCTGGCCGGCATTAAGTTCGATACCATGCTTGAGTCCTATATTCTTAACAGCGTGGTGGGCAAGCACGATATGGACAGCCTGTCGGCGCGCTGGCTGAATCATAAAACCGTGACATTCGAAGAGATCGCCGGCAAGGGGAAAAACCAGCTGACGTTTAACCAAATCGCGCTGGAGCAGGCGGCGCACTACGCGGCGGAAGATGCCGACGTCACGCTACAGCTGCACCTGAAAATGTGGGCGGAGCTGGAAAAAGAGGCGGGACCGAAGCACGTCTTTGAAGAAATCGAAATGCCGCTGGTTACGGTGATCTCACGCATCGAACGTAACGGCGTGCTTATCGATCAGAACATCCTGGCGCAGCACTCCAAAGAGCTGACGCTCAGGCTGGCGGAGCTGGAGCAGAAGGCGCATGAGCTGGCGGGCGAGCCTTTTAATCTCTCCTCTACCAAGCAGCTGCAGACCATTCTGTTTGAAAAGCAGGGCATCAAGCCGACCAAGAAAACGCCGGGCGGCGCGCCTTCTACCAGCGAAGAGGTGCTGGCCGAGCTGGCGCTCGATTACCCGCTGCCGAAAGTCATTCTCGAACATCGCGGCCTGTCGAAGCTCAAGTCTACCTACACCGATAAGCTGCCGCAGATGATCAATCCGCTTACCGGCCGCGTCCATACCTCCTATCACCAGGCGGTTACCGCAACAGGTCGACTCTCCTCTACCGATCCTAATCTACAGAACATTCCGGTGCGCAATGACGAGGGCCGCCGCATCCGTCAGGCGTTTATCGCTGGCAAAGGCAACCGCATCGTCGCGGCGGACTACTCGCAAATCGAGCTGCGCATCATGGCGCATCTGTCGCAGGACAAGGGGTTGCTGGACGCCTTCGCGCACGGTGAAGACATTCACCGCGCGACCGCCGCAGAAGTCTTTGGCGTTGCGCTGGATAAGGTAAGCGGCGAACAGCGCCGCAGCGCTAAGGCGATCAACTTCGGCCTGATTTACGGCATGAGCGCCTTTGGCCTGTCGCGCCAGCTCAATATCGGCGCGGGCGAAGCGAAGCGCTATATGGATCTCTATTTTGAACGCTATCCTGGCGTGCTGCGCTACATGGAAAACACGCGCGAGCTGGCGGCCAGCAAAGGCTATGTTGAAACGCTGGACGGGCGGCGCCTGTGGCTGCCGGACATTAAGTCCAGCAACGCTATCCGACGTAAAGCCGCTGAACGCGCGGCTATCAACGCGCCAATGCAGGGCACGGCGGCGGATATCATTAAGCGCGCAATGATTGCGGTGGACGACTGGCTGCAGCAGAGCAACGACGGCGCGGTCAGAATGATCATGCAGGTGCACGATGAACTGGTGTTTGAAGTGCAGGGCGATGCGGTGGAGTCCGCCAGCCAGCAGATCCGCGCGCTGATGGAAGGCAGCATGAAGCTGGACGTACCGCTGCAGGTTGAGGTTGGCGTCGGCGAAAACTGGGATGAGGCGCACTGATTGAGATCGCTCAGGCTGGCGACTCATCTTCGTCTCCAGGCCGATCTGGATATAAGAAAAAAGTTTGTTTAACCGATTCAGCGTGAGAGAAAAGCGCGCAGTTTCTAACTGCTTCTCGGTTAAGCATTTTTTTGGTAATTAAACTACAGTCAGAAGCGATTTTTGTGACGAACACATGAAAAATCATGTCGTTTGATGAAAGCTAACTACAAAAAACCCTTTGTCCGTCAGAAAAAATCAGGTAAAGTTCGAGGCGTAGGGTACAGAGGTAAGATGTTCTATCTTTCAGACCTTTTACTTCACGTAATCGGATTTGGCTGAATATTAGCCGCCCCAGTCATTTATGACTGGGGCGTTTTTTATTGGGCTTTTGCCAGACCTGCCGATGCCTTACGCCTCAGCGGAGTCGTCCTGCGCAGGCGCCAGTTCGTTAAACCAGATATCCAGTTTCTGACGCAGCTTGTCGACGCCCATCTTTTTCAGGGAGGAGAACATCTCCACCTGCACATCGCCCATAAAGGCCAATGCAGCTTCGCGCACCATATTGAGCTGCGCCTTGCGCGCGCCGGAGGCGAGCTTATCCGCCTTCGTCAGCAGCACCATCACCGGAATGCCGCTCTCTACCGCCCACTGGATCATCTGCTGGTCGAGATCTTTTAACGGATGACGGATATCCATCAGTACCACCAGGCCTTTTAGCGCTTCGCGCTTCTGCAGATATTCACCCAGCGCGCGCTGCCATTTGCGCTTCATCTCTTCCGGTACTTCGGCATAGCCGTAGCCGGGCAAATCCACCAGGCGTTTGCCGTCAGCGACTTCAAACAGGTTGATCAGCTGGGTGCGCCCTGGGGTTTTACTGGTGCGCGCCAGGCTTTTTTGGTTAGTCAGCGTGTTCAGCGCGCTGGATTTACCCGCATTAGAGCGCCCGGCGAAGGCGACCTCAATACCGGTATCGGCTGGCAAATGACGGATATCGGGGGCGCTGAGGATAAAGTGGGTAACGTGATAATTCAGTGCAGACAAAGTTTAACTCCAGAGACGAATGCGGGCATTGGCGCTGATTATACGCGTTATGGCGCAAAAGTGCCCGACAGCATCGATCGGCTGGCTTTTGTAAGATATCAGCTATAAAAGCTGCCAGTGATTACTGCTTTTATTAAAAAATTTGAAAATTTAAAATCATTATAATCAATGGCTTGAAGATATGGCGCCGTTTAAATGCGCAAATAACGCAGATGTCAGGTTGTGGGTTCCGCAGGTTGGTCTACATTATTGGGCAGTGCAGGGCAGCACCCATCAGGATGATGTGCTCAGGAGCGTCGGGACGACCGCGAGCAAAGGAAAGGATACGGTCAGGGATAGCAGACCGGACAGGGACAGGGATTCGCTCAGGAGTTGAGCAGGCGCGGGATCGACCGGGACGTTGCGAGCCAAAAGGGATTAAAAATATGATTCCTTCTGCGGAAGGTGCGAAATAAGGCGACAGCATTAGGCTGTCGCCTTTTTTCTTTGTCCGCTTTCTGCTAGATTTCGCCGCAATTCTGTTCCCTCTAGTGTCAGACGAGCTTGAGAAGAGGATACGTACATTAAGGTGCGCATCGCCGACAAAAAAGTAGCGTCAGGAGTGAGAGGGTTATACTGATACTGATTAAAACAGTGAGACCTAACATCATGAAGCAACCTGTACGCGGCGCGCACGCTAAACCGGCAAGCAAAACAAAGCGCAAATCGCGCGAAGAACTCAATGCGGCCGCACGCGATCGCAAGCGTGACAAAAAGCATCGCGGCAACGCATCTGGCAGCCGCGCCAATCCTGCTGCCAGCGCAGAAAAATCTGGCCAGGGCAGCAAAGCCAAAGATCCGCGCATCGGCAGTAAAAAGCCGATCCCGCTGGTGGCGGATGGCGCAACGGTAAGCGCGCCGGTAAAAAAAGCGGCGAAGCCGGCTGCGAAAAAAGTGCGCCTTAGCCCGGAAGAGGAGCTGGCACAGCTGGAAAACAGCGAGCGTCTCGACGCGCTGCTGGATCGCATGGAGAGCGGCGATACGCTGTCAGCGGAAGAGCAGGCCTGGCTGGATGAAACCCTGGACCGCATCGATGAACTGATGGAGCAGCTCGGCATCAACATGGATGATGAGGCGGACGACGAGCAGGCAGAAGAAGATATGTATCGCCTGCTGAAAGGCAACTGAGTTTTTTGATCGGCATGCGTTCCGGCGCATGCCGCGCCAGACAGGTAAATCGTTATGTTTTGGCCTGGATCAATTTTAGCGCTGCTGCTGACATGTTATCTCATCTGGTTATTGGCTAAACTACGCCGCCTGTCGCGTCTGAAGTCTCGTTTACGTCGGGTTCAGTGCCGCCCACCTTTCCTCTCTTCTGCATCGCGACCTTCTCTCAGACGTCACCGGAAGGAGTAAGCATGTCTTTGCAACCTGTCTCCTGGGACCAGCGGCTTATTGAAAAGTACAACTACGCCGGTCCGCGCTATACCTCATACCCCACTGCGCTTGAATTCAGCGACACCTACGGCGAGGCGGATTTTCAGCGTGCCGTGGCGCGCTATCCGGAGCGCCCGCTGTCGCTCTACGTGCATATCCCGTTCTGCCATAAGCTCTGCTATTTCTGCGGCTGCAATAAGATCGTAACGCGTCAGCTGCACAAAGCAGACCGCTATCTCGACGCGCTGGCGCAGGAGATTCGGCAGCGCGCGCCGCTGTTCCGCGATCGACGCGTCACGCAGCTGCACTGGGGCGGCGGTACGCCGACGTTTCTCAACCATGACCAGCTTTCACGGCTGGTGGCATTGCTAAGGGATCACTTCAGCCTGGCGGAGGATCTGGAGATGTCGATCGAGGTCGATCCGCGCGAAATCGATCCCGATACCATCTCGCACCTGCGTCAGCTCGGCTTTAACCGGCTGAGTATGGGCGTGCAGGACTTTAATAAAGCGGTGCAGGAGCGGGTGAATCGCGTTCAGGATGAAGAGGCGATCTTTGCGCTGATGGCGCGGGCGCGCGAGCAGGGATTTCACTCTACCAGCATCGATCTTATCTACGGATTGCCGCTGCAAACGCCGGAGAGCTTCGCGTATACGCTGCAGCGGGTGATAGCGCTTAATCCAGACCGCATGAGCGTGTTCAACTACGCACATCTGCCGGCGCTGTTTGCGGCGCAGCGTAAAATCAAAGAGCAGGAGCTGCCGTCGGCGCAGCAGAAGCTGCAAATCTTGCAGCAGACCATCGCGACGCTGACGCAGCAGGGCTATGAATTTATCGGCATGGATCACTTTGCGAAGCCGCAGGACGAACTGGCTCAGGCGCAGCGCGCCGGGCTGCTGCATCGCAACTTCCAGGGCTACACCACGCAGGGCGACAGCGATCTGCTGGGGCTAGGCGTCTCCGCCATCAGCATGATCGGCGACAGCTACGCGCAGAACGAGAAAGAGCTAAACCGCTGGTACGACGCGGTGGCGACGCGCGGCGAGGCGCTCTGGCGCGGCGTCGCGCTTACCGCAGACGATTGCCTGCGTCGCGACGTGATCAAGACGCTTATTTGCAACTTCTCGCTCGATTTCAGCGCTATCGAAGCGCAGCACGGGATTCGCTTCTGCGACTATTTCGCGGAGGATTTAGCCCTGCTGCAGCCGCTGGTCGACGATGGGCTGGTGGAGCGGCGCGCGGGCGGTTTGCAGGTTACCGGCGCAGGCCGTTTGCTGATCCGCAACATCTGTATGTGCTTTGACGTTTATCTGCGCCAGAAGGCGCGCCAGCAGCAGTTTTCACGCGTGATTTAAGGCGAAAACGCGCTGGCGCGGTGTTCAGTTAAACAGGGTGACCATAATTGCGCACAGCACGGTCGCGAAGGCAGCCTGCGGCGAGTGGCCGAGGGCGCTGCCGATCGCGGCGGCATTTTGCGAAATCATGTGAAGAAAGGCATCTGTCATCGTTCATCTCCCGATAGCCGCCCGTATGATACTGAACGGCATCGGCATGTAAAGCGGGGCAAGGCGACGCTTCATGTAAAGGTCGCCCTGACCGATCGCCTGTTACTCCATGCCCAGCTCTTTCAGCTTGCGCGTGAGGGTATTACGTCCCCAGCCCAGCAGCCTTGCCGCTTCCTGCTTGTGTCCCTGCGTATGACGTAGGGCGGTAGTCAGCAGCGTACGCTCCATCTCCGGCTGCGCTTCAGAGAGCAAGTTTTGATGACCGGAACGCAGCGCGCGGTCGGCCCACTGCGCCAGCAGGGTCGCCCAGCTGTCCGGCAGCGACTGCACCGGATTTTCCGGCGTGCTGGACTCAAAGAGTTCAGGCGGCAGATCCTGAATCAGCACCTCCTGACCGGCCGCCATCACCGTCAGCCAGCGACAGGTGTTCTCCAGCTGCCGCACGTTGCCGGACCAGTGCAGTCGGGTCAGCGCCGCTTCGGTTTCCGGATGGAGGATTTTCGCCTCGACGCCCAGCTCGCGGGCCGCCACCTGCAGGAAGTAGCGCGCCAGGCGAGGAATATCCTCACGGCGCTCGCGCAGCGGCGGCAGATGCACGCGGATCACGTTCAGACGATGGAATAGATCCTCGCGGAATTTGCCTTCCTGCACCCGCAGCTCGAGATTCTGATGCGTCGCCGCAATAATGCGCACGTCGACTTTGACCGGCGCATAGCCGCCGACGCGGTAAAACTGTCCGTCGGCCAGCACGCGCAGCAGGCGCGTCTGCACGTCGAGCGGCATATCGCCGATCTCATCCAGAAACAGCGTGCCGCCGTCCGCCTGCTCGAAACGCCCCTGACGAATCTGATTCGCGCCGGTAAAGGCCCCTTTTTCATGGCCAAACAGCTCTGACTCGATCAGATCTTTTGGGATGGCCGCCATATTAAGCGCGATAAAAGGCGCTTTGGCGCGCGGGCTGTGACGATGCAGCGCGTGCGCGACCAGCTCTTTCCCGGTGCCCGATTCGCCGTTGATCAGCACGCTGATCGACGAGCGCGACAAACGGCCAATAATGCGGAACACATCCTGCATTGCCGGCGCTTCGCCGATGATATCGGTGGTTGGGCCGCTGACCGGCTGATTACGCGGCTGCTGCTGCTCCTGATAGTGGCTGATGGCGCGCTCGACCAGCGCTACCGCTTCATCAATATCGAAAGGCTTGGGCAGATAGTCGAACGCCCCTTGCTGATAAGCGCTGACGGCCGCGTCCAGGTCGGAATGCGCCGTCATAATGATGACCGGAAGCATCGGATGACGCTGTTTAATCTGTTTCAGCAGCGCCAGCCCATCCATGCCCGGCATGCGAATATCTGACAGTAAAACGTCTGGGGTTTTGCTCGAGAGCGCGTCCAGCACCTCATTGCCGCTGTCGAAAGTGGCGCAGCTTAACCCGGCTCCAGTAAGCGCGCGTTCAAGCACCCAGCGGATGGAGCTATCGTCATCGACGATCCAGACTATCCCTCGTTGCATAGAAACCTCACTGGCGAATAGGCAGATAAACCGAAAATTCGGTGTGTCCAGGCCAACTATTAAATTCAATTTTTCCTGAATGCTGATCAATCAGGCTACGGGCGATAGAGAGACCCAGGCCGGTGCCGCCTTCGCGCCCGCTCACCATCGGATAGAACAGCGTATCCTGCAGCTGAGCCGGAATACCGGGGCCGTCATCCTCAACGTCGATACGCGCTACCAGCCGATAGCGCGTGCCGTGCAGCGTAAGCTGGAAGGCGGTGCGGGTGCGTAAAATAATGGTGCCGCCCTCGTCGCCCAGCGCCTGCAGCGCGTTGCGTACTACGTTCAGCAATACCTGCTCAATCTGATCGGGGTCGTGCGGCAGCTCCGGCAGGCTGGGATCGTAATCACGCACCAGCGCGACATTCTCCGGCAGCTCCATCGACACCAGATTGACTACTCGCTCCGCCACCTGGTGAATGCTCTGCGTGATATGCATGCCTGGCTGTTGCGGGCCGAGCAGGCGGTCCACCAGATTACGCAGGCGGTCAGCCTGCTCGATAATCACTTTGGTATATTCGTTCAGCGACGGATCGGGCAGGGCGCGCGACAGCAGCTGCGCCGCGCCGCGAAGTCCACCCAGCGGATTTTTAATTTCGTGAGCGAGCCCCCGCACCAGATCGCGCGCTGCGACCTGCTGCGCATGCTGAAGCTGCTCCTGGCTAAGGCGGCGCTGGTTATCCATCGGCGCCATCTCCAGCAGAATAAACCCGTCCGGCAGCCGTTGCGCCGTCAGCGCCATCACATGCGCGCGGCCGTCAACCACCAGCGTCACTTCGCTGTCAGTAAAACCCTGGCCAGCACCCAGACTCTCGCGCATCACCTCGATATTCAGCGAAAAATAGCCGGTCAGATCGGGCAGCGGCGTGCCGAACAGTTTGCGTGAGCTTTGCGCCAGTAACTGCTGCGCTGCCGGATTGGCGTAGTGGATGACCAGATCGTCATCTACCAGCAGAATACTGTTTATCAGGGAGTTGAGAATTTGCCCCGCGTCGGGCAAGGAGCCAGTTGCCATACAGCGTTCCTCTGCACTAATTTAGTGCATTATACTCTTCCGCGCCTGTTTCCAGACGGCTGAACGATGATTTCGCGGCGAAAAAAGCCCATCCGGAGATGGGCTAAAGTTTCCACGGCAACAAAAATCTTCTGCGCCTTGCGCGTCGCCGCTGCGTTAGCAGCCTCGGGATCTATCCTGTTGCCGCCAGAGACGGCAACGCGACCGGTGCAGAATTAAAGATTAAACGCTGTAGTAGAGTTCGAACTCAACCGGATGCGGCGTCATGCGAATGCGGTCGTTTTCGACTTTACGCAGTTCGATGTAGGCATCGATGGCGTCGTCGGTGAACACGCCGCCGCGGGTCAGGAACTCGCGGTCTTCGTTCAGGGCGTTCAGCGCCTCTTCCAGAGAACCGGCAACTTTTGGAATCTCCGCTTCTTCTTCCGGCGGCAGATCGTACAGGTTTTTGTCCATTGCATCGCCCGGGTGGATCTTATTGATCACGCCGTCCAGGCCAGCCATCAGCAGGGCGGTGAACGCCAGGTACGGGTTAGCGGCCGGATCCGGGAAGCGCGCTTCGATACGACGTGCTTTCGGGCTGGCAACAACCGGGATACGGATAGAGGCAGAACGGTTACGGGCAGAGTAGGCCAGCATAACCGGCGCTTCGTAGCCCGGCACCAGACGCTTGTAGGAGTTGGTGGTCGGGTTCGCCAGGGCGTTGATCGCTTTTGCGTGCTTGATGATGCCGCCGATGTAGAACAGCGCGGTTTCAGACAGGCCGCCGTATTTGTCGCCTGCGAACAGGTTCACGCCGCCTTTAGAGAGCGACATGTGGCAGTGCATACCAGAGCCGTTATCGCCGAACATCGGCTTCGGCATAAAGGTCGCCGTTTTGCCGTAGGCGTGCGCGACGTTGTGCACCACATATTTGTAGATCTGAATTTCGTCTGCTTTCTTGGTCATGGTGTTGAAGCGGGTTGCCACTTCGTTCTGACCAGCGGTTGCGACTTCGTGGTGATGTGCTTCAACCACCAGGCCCATCTGCTCCATGGTCAGACACATAGCAGAACGGATGTCCTGCGAGGAGTCTACCGGCGGAACCGGGAAATAGCCGCCTTTCAGGCCCGGACGGTGGCCTTTGTTGCCGCCTTCGTACTCTTTACCGGTGTTCCAGGCCGCTTCGATATCGTCGATAGCAACGTGCGAGCCGGAGGTAGAGGAACCGAAACGAATGTCGTCGAACAGGAAGAATTCCGGCTCTGGCCCAAACAGCACGGTGTCGGCGATGCCGGACGCGCGCAGATACTCTTCAGCGCGTTTGGCGATGGAGCGCGGGTCGCGATCGTAGCCCTGCATGGTGCCCGGCTCGAGGATGTCACAACGGATGATCAGCGTCGGGTCTTCGAAGAACGGATCCAGAACGGCGGTCGTCGCGTCCGGCATCAGCACCATGTCTGATTCGTTAATGCCTTTCCAGCCGCCGATAGAGGAGCCGTCAAACATTTTGCCTTCTTCGAAGAAGTCAGCGTTAACCTGGTGAGCAGGGATAGTAACGTGCTGTTCTTTACCTTTGGTATCGGTAAAACGCAGGTCAACAAACTTAACTTCATGCTCGTTCATCATCGAGAGAACGTGTTCAGCGGACATACTCAACTCTCCTGGAAAGGGTCATTATCATCGTGGCGAGTGGCTGCGTCGTCTGAATCTACTGTGTCTGACCGCCATTCCCAACCAACCGATCTCGGCAAGCTCTGCAACTGTCGTGCAACTGCTGTTTTCGCTTGAAAGAGATAAAGCGAATTCTGTGCCAACTTTCTTTAACAAGGCTAAATCCCGCCTGCGCGCACCCTTTTGTTGCCAGCGGGCTGCACCAGGCTGGCAACTTTGCACCAAAACCGTGCTTCAGTGCATTTCATAAGCACTAAAAGAGTGCAAACCCCCAACTTAGTGCATTAACTGCACCGCATCCAGCGCAAATTTCCGCCATTACAATAAACTTCAGGTGAAAAGTGTGATCGTGTTCAGTATCCCGCTTAATCCGTGTACAATAGCGCGCTATTTCTAATGCCTGAGGCAAAGTTGTGATCGAAAATTTGCGTAACATCGCCATCATCGCGCACGTAGACCATGGTAAGACCACCCTGGTTGATAAGCTGCTGCAACAGTCCGGTACCTTTGACGCGCGTACCGAAGCGACTGAGCGTGTGATGGACTCCAACGATTTGGAGAAAGAGCGTGGAATTACCATCCTCGCTAAAAACACCGCTATCAAATGGAATGACTACCGTATCAACATCGTTGATACCCCGGGACACGCCGACTTTGGTGGCGAGGTAGAGCGCGTCATGTCCATGGTTGATTCGGTGCTGCTGGTTGTCGATGCGATGGATGGCCCTATGCCGCAAACTCGCTTCGTGACCAAAAAAGCCTTTGCCCATGGTTTGAAGCCGATTGTTGTTATCAACAAGATTGACCGTCCGGGCGCGCGTCCTGACTGGGTTGTAGACCAGGTGTTCGACCTGTTCGTCAACCTGGACGCTACCGACGAGCAGCTTGATTTCCCAATTATTTACGCGTCTGCGCTGCAGGGCATCGCCGGTCTGGATCACACCGACATGGCTGAAGATATGACCCCGCTGTACCAGGCGATCGTTGAGCACGTTTCTCCGCCGCAGGTTGAAGTTGACGCGCCGCTGCAGATGCAGATTTCGCAGCTGGACTACAACAACTATCTGGGCGTGATCGGCATCGGCCGCATCAAGCGCGGCAAAATCAAGCCGAACCAGCAGGTTACTGTTATCGACAGCGAAGGCAAAACGCGCAACGGTAAAGTCGGTAAAGTGCTGGGCCACCTGGGCCTGGAGCGTATCGATACCGACCTGGCGGAAGCGGGCGACATCGTTGCGATCACCGGTCTGGGCGAGCTGAACATCTCCGATACCATCTGCGACCCGCAGAACGTAGAGGCGCTGCCGGCGCTGAGCGTCGACGAACCGACCGTGACCATGTTCTTCAACGTTAACACCTCGCCGTTCTGCGGTCAGGAAGGCAAGTATGTGACCTCACGTCAGATCCTTGAGCGCCTGAACAAAGAGCTGGTGCACAACGTTGCGCTGCGCGTTGAAGAAACCGAAGACGCAGACGCGTTCCGCGTATCGGGCCGTGGCGAACTGCACCTGTCGGTGCTGATCGAAAACATGCGTCGCGAAGGCTTCGAGCTGGCGGTATCTCGTCCGAAAGTTATCTTCCGTGAAATCGACGGCCGTAAACAAGAGCCGTTCGAGAACGTTACGCTGGATATCGAAGAGAACAACCAGGGCGCGGTTATGCAAGCCATGGGCGAGCGTAAAGGCGATCTGAAAAACATGGATCCAGATGGCAAAGGCCGCGTACGTCTTGACTACGTTATCCCGAGCCGTGGTCTGATCGGCTTCCGTAACGAATTCATGACCATGACTTCAGGTACCGGTCTGCTCTATTCCACCTTCAGCCACTACGACGACATCCGTCCGGGCGAAGTGGGCCAGCGTCAGAACGGCGTGCTGATCTCTAACGGCCAGGGTAAAGCGGTTGCCTTCGCCCTGTTCGGTCTGCAGGATCGCGGCAAGCTCTTCCTGGGCCACGGTGCGGAAGTCTATGAAGGCCAGATCATCGGTATTCACAGCCGCTCCAACGACCTGACCGTTAACTGCCTGACCGGTAAGAAGCTGACCAACATGCGTGCTTCCGGTACGGATGAAGCGACGACGCTGGTGCCGCCGGTGAAGATGACCCTTGAGCAGGCCATCGAATTCATCGATGACGACGAGCTGGTTGAAGTTACGCCGCAGTCGGTCCGTATCCGTAAGCGTCACCTGACCGAAAACGACCGCAAACGCGCGTCGCGTGGTCCGAAAGAGTAAGACGTTTTGCTCTGATAAAAAGCCCCGTTCAGCGGGGCTTTTTTATTTCTGCCGCCATTCTGATTCGCGCTATCCCGCCGTAACAGCCCAGCCTGCCGCCTGCGCGCGCTAAACCCCTATGCGTCATCTTCCATAACGGATTTTTCTCCTGCCTGTTACCTGTTCAGCCCCTGGTTTTGCCGCTAGAGTGAATGATCCAGGGAATCAGAGGAGTAACGACATGTTGTACATTTTTGATTTAGGCAATGTGATTGTTGATATCGATTTTAACCGCGTGCTGGGCGTCTGGAGTGACCTCGGCCGCGTACCGCTGGCGATGTTGCAGAGTCGCTTTCAGATGGACGAGGCGTTTGAGCAGCACGAGCGCGGCGAAATCAGCGACGAACATTTCGCTGCGGAGCTGTGCGAGCGACTCGACATTGCGCTGAGCTACGAACAGTTTGTGGCGGGCTGGCAGGCGGTATTTATGGGCGCACGCGCCGATACGCTGGCGCTGATGAACCAGCTGCGCGCCGACGGGCATCGCGTGGTAATCCTCTCCAACACCAATAAGCTGCATACGGAGTTCTGGCCGACGCAGTATCCGGAAGTGCGCGCCGCGGCAGACGCCATCTATCTCTCGCAAGAGCTGGGCATGCGCAAGCCTGAGCCGCGCATCTTTGAGCATGTGCTGCAGCAAGAGGGCTACCGCGCCGACCAGGCGGTTTTCTTTGACGACAACGCCGATAATATTGCCGGTGCTGAGGCGCTGGGCATCAGAAGCGTACTGGTGACCGACAGCAAAACCGTGCCGACCTGGCTGGCAAGCCACCGCTGAATGATGAGGTCGCGCCCTGTTATTTCGACCTGCCACGCGCTCTGGCTGTGGATCAGGCTGCTGTGGAAACGCATCGACGACGACAATATGACGACGCAGGCCGGTAACCTGGCCTTTGTTTCGTTGCTGGCGCTGGTGCCGCTGATCGCCGTGGTGTTCGCGCTGTTCTCTGCGTTTCCGGTCTTTTCAGAAGTCAGCGTTCAGCTGAAAAACTTTATCTTTACCAATTTCGTGCCGGCGACCGGCAACGTCGTGGAGCGCTATCTGGATCAGTTCGTCGCCAACGTGCACCGCATGACGGCGCTGGGGGCGATAGGACTGATCGTTACCGCGCTGCTGTTGATGCATTCAGTTGATACCGCGCTCAACACCATCTGGCGCAGCCATAAAAAGCGGCCGCTGGTTTACTCTTTCGCCGTCTACTGGATGATCCTGACGCTGGGGCCGCTGCTGGCCGGTGCCAGCCTGGCGATCAGCTCTTATCTGCTGTCGCTGCGCTGGATAAGCGCCAGCGGCGTTTACGGCATTATCGATCAGGTGCTGCGCGTCTTTCCGCTGCTGCTCTCCTGGTTCGCGTTCTGGCTCCTTTACAGCATAGTGCCGACGCGCAGCGTGCCGTCGCGCGACGCCCTGATCGGCGCGCTGGTGGCGGGCGCGCTGTTCGAGCTGGGTAAAAAAGGCTTTGCTCTCTATGTTACGATGTTTCCTTCATACCAGCTGATTTATGGCGTGCTGGCGGTTATTCCTATCCTGTTTCTCTGGGTCTACTGGACCTGGTGTATTGTGTTGTTAGGCGCGGAAATCACCGCGACGCTGGGCGACTATCGCCACTTAAAACAGCAGGAAAGCGAAAAAGAACGAGAGGTTGCATGATTGCGTTGATTCAACGAGTGCTTAATGCCAGCGTCAGCGTGGATCGCGCGGTGGTGGGTGAAATTGGCTCTGGCTTGCTGGTTCTGCTGGGAGTAGAAAAAGGGGATGACGAAAAGCGCGCCGAGCGCCTGGCGGAGAAGGTGCTGGGCTACCGTATTTTCAGCGACGAGCAGGGAAAAATGAACCTGAACGTCCAGCAGGCGGGCGGCAGCGTGCTGGTGGTGTCGCAGTTTACGCTGGCGGCGGATACGCAAAAAGGGATGCGCCCCTCTTTTTCCGGCGGCGCGGCGCCCGCCGAGGCGAACCGCCTGTATGAATATTTCAGCGACTGCTGCCGTCGCCAGGGCGTAACCACCGCCAACGGACGCTTCGCCGCCGATATGCAGGTCGCGCTGGTCAACGATGGTCCTGTGACCTTCTGGTTGCAGGTGTGAGTCTGGCAGCCGAGCGGCACGGGATCGGCCACGCAAGCTCTGAACGAGAGAACCACTTTATGTATCATCTTCGGGTACCGCAAACTGCGGAAGAGCTGGATATGTACTACCAGTTCCGCTGGGAAATGCTACGCAAGCCGCTGCGCCAGCCGCAGGGCTCGGAGCGGGACGGCTGGGACGCGCTGGCGCATCATCAGATGGTGGTGGACGAGCATGGCCAGCCGGTGGCCGCCGGACGTCTCTATATCAACGCCGACAATGAAGCGTCGATTCGCTTCCTCGCCGTCCATCCGTCGGTTCAGGGCAAAGGGCTGGGCACGCTGGTGGCGATGACGCTGGAATCGGTGGCGCGGCAGGAGGGCGTGAAGCGCGTGACCTGCGCCGCGCGCGAAGACGCGGTCGAGTTCTTCGCCAAGCTGGGCTATCTCAATCAGGGAGAGATCACCGCGCCGCAGACTACGCCGGTGCGCCACTTCCTGATGATTAAGCCGGTGGTCACGCTGGACGATATTCTGCACCGCGCCGACTGGTGCGGGCAGCTGCAGCAGGCCTGGTATGACAATATCCCGCTCAGCGAGAAGATGGGCGTGCGCATTTTGCAGTTTACCGGGCAGAAATTTATCACCACCATGCCGGAAACCGGCAACCAGAACCCGCACCACACGCTGTTCGCTGGCAGCCTCTTCTCGCTGGCGACGCTCACCGGCTGGGGATTGATCTGGCTGCTGCTGCGCGAGCGCCACCTTGGCGGCACCATCATTCTCGCGGACGCCCATATTCGCTACAGCAAACCGATCGCCGGACGTCCGGGTGCAATTGCCGATATCGGCTCAATGAGCGGCGATCTGGATCGGCTGGCGCGTGGCCGAAAAGCGCGCGTGCGCCTTGAGGTCGAGCTGTTTGGCAATGAAGAGCCGGGGGCGGTGTTTGAAGGGGTCTATATCGTACTGCCTGCCGATCCCGACGAACCGCTGGAAGAGGGCGGTTCCGGCGCGCGCATCAACTAAACCCTCAGGGCCGAATCATCGGCCCTGAGAGATCCTTTATTTCACTTCGCCCGCCTGCATCTGCTGCTGAACCTGCTGCGTATCGGTGCGCAGCGAGAGCGAGCCGTTCGCCGAGGCGCTCAGCGGCGTGCCCGCCTTCAGCGAAGCGTTGAGCTGAAGCTGGAAATTGCTGGGACCGCTCGCCGGCAGCGCAGGCCAGCCCCAGTTTTGCAGCACGCTGGCAGGCACCGCCTGGCCTTTCAGCGTCAGCGCCACCGGGCGATCCGGCTGCTGGCCGACGCTGGCCGATCCCTCCAGAAGCCCGTTGCCGCTAAAGGCGCTCATCTCCGTGATCTGAATCTGCCGATCGTCGGCGATAAGCGACAGCGACGGGTGACGCAGGTCGGCGCGGTTAAAGGTTGCTTCGGCGGCGTTAAGGCTCAGCTTGCCTGACCAGATCCCCCACTGATGCTGACGCGCCAGCAGCAGATTTTCGCCGCTGCCCTCCAGCGAGGTCATCTGAAACGGAAACGCCGGATTGATATCGATAATCAGGTTGCGGCTGGAGGTGAAGCGGCGCACTTCCAGCGAGTCGAGCCAGCCCGGCAGCGCCGCCTGCCAGCGATCGCGCCAGCTCTCCGGCAGGGTATATTCCAGTCCGGCGACCGCCAGATTGTTCAGCGTCAGACGCTTGTCGCTGCGGCTCCAGCTGCCGTCAGCGCGGATCACGCCGTTGACCCAGCGTGAGCTGAACTGGGTAAGCGCGATGCCCTGCGGCGACAGATCGAGATTGAGGATCGGATCGTTAAGCTCGAAGCGGCCGTTGATAAAGTTGCTGGCGTTCAGCGACAGGGAACCGTCGTCGCTGCGCCAGTCGTCCCCCTGCCACGTAAGGTTTTTCAGCGTCAGATCGAGATCGGTCACCGCCCAGTCTGGACCCTGAAGGCGCGCGTCGGTCATATCGAGGCGGTTAATGGTGACGGAAGGCAGCGCCTGAATCGGGCGCAGAAAATCCGCCAGGCTCTGGGCGGTTTGCAGGCGAATATCGTTGAGGCGAAGCTGGCGGATCAGCCAGTTGCCCTGGGCGTCGCGCTCGGCGCTGCCGGTCATTGAACCGCGCGCCAGATCGGCACCGACGTTGCTGAACAACATACGGCCCTTCGTGACGCTGCCCTGAATCAGCACGTTAGCGCCTGACACCTTGTTGAGCGTCATAGTGCCGGCGCTCATCTGAAACTGTGCGTCGCTGCCGAGCATGCTCTTCGCCGTAGGGATCCACGGCATAATGCCGCCGTTTACCTGCTGGGCCGCCAGCGGCAGCGGCGTCTCTGGACTGTCGATGCGCATATTGTTCAGCTGCAGGCGTCGCGCCTGGAAAGGCAGGGCGTTGCCAGGCGTCAGGTTCGCCAGGTTCACCACGCCGTCGCGCAGCTCGATGCTGCTGAAATTCAGCGGGTCGCTGAACTGCAGCAGGGCGAGCCCGAGATCGACGCGCTTCGCCACCACCGCGGCCGGCTGGCCGTCGTGGCCAAAGCTGAAGTTGTCGAGAATGATGTGCGAAGGCGAGGAGAAGTTATGCTCTATCTTGCTGAGGGAGAGATGCCAGGCGGTTTTATCGCTAACGTAGCGGCTGAACCAGCCTGCGCCCCATTGCGTCTGCAACAGAACGTAGATCACCACCAGGCTCAGCACCAGCAGCAACAGTACCGTAAGAAAAAATTTTCCAAGAAATTTCATTGTATCCATCCCGCCATCTTTCCGGTCAGTGCTTGTTATGCCTGAATTACCGTTGTAGCTCAACAGCCTGGATGTAAATACGAATAAATAGCAGAGGCGGGCCGCAGCCCGCCGGAGAGGTTACTTTTCCTGAGGGAAGATCAGGTTGAGCACGATGGCGGTGATGCCGCCAGCGGCAATGCCGGAAGAGAGCAGGGTCTTCAGCCAGTCAGGCGCGAACTGCAGGATCAGCGGCTGCTGCGATACGCCCAGCCCGACCGCCAGCGACAGGGCGATAATCATAATCGCGCGGCGGTTCAGCGGCTCGCGCGACACGATGCGCACGCCGGACGCGGCAATGGTGCCGAACATCACGATGGTCGCGCCGCCCAGCACCGGTTCCGGAATATGCTGCACGAAACCGCTTACCGCCGGAAACAGACCCAGCACGATCAGCATCAGCGCCACCACAAAGCCGACGTAGCGGCTGGCAACGCCGGTCAGCTGGATCACGCCGTTGTTCTGGCCGAAGCAGGAGTTGGGAAAGGTATTGAACAGCGCAGAGACAAAGGAGTTCAGCCCGTTCGCCAGCACGCCGCCTTTCAGGCGCTGCATATAGAGCGGGCCGCTGACCGGCTGCTCTGACACGTCCGAGGTGGCGGTAATATCGCCGATCGTCTCCAGTGACGTGACCATAAACACCAGCATCAGCGGAAGCAGCAGGTTCCAGTCAAAGCCCAGGCCGTAGTAGAGCGGCGTCGGCACCGCCATCAGCGGCTGGCTGGTCGACGCGACGGTTTGCGGCAGCATATCCATCAGCCAGGCGGCGAGATAGCCGATCGCCATGGCGATAACCAGCGACGCGACGCGCAGCCAGGGGTTGCGCTGGCGGTTGAGCACAATAATCACCGCCAGCACCAGGCCCGCCAGCAGCAGGTTCTTCGGCGCGCCGAAGCTGTGATCGTTCATCGCCGCGAAGCCGCCGCCAATGGAGGTCAGCCCGACCTGAATCAGCGACAGGCCGATAATCATCACCACGATGCCAGAGACCAGCGGCGTAATAATGCGGCGCGCCAGGTGAAGCACGCGCGACAGCAGCATCTCGGTACAGGAGGCGACCATCAGGGTGCCGAACAGCGCCGCCATCATGGTTGGCACGTCGGCGCCGCCGTTTTTCAGCGCCATGCCGCCCATAATCAGGGGGGTAACGAAGTTGAAGCTGGTGCCCTGAATCGACAGCAGGCCTGAGCCAACCGGACCCCAGGTTTTGATTTGCAGCACGGAGGCGACGCCGGAGGCGAACAGCGACATGCTGATAATGTGCTGCGTATCCTGCGCAGGCAGGCCCAGCGCCTGACAAATCAGCAGCGCGGGCGTGATCACCGCCACGAACATCGCCAGCAGATGCTGACCGGCAGCAAACAGCGTTTGCGGCAGCGGCGGGCGATCGTCAAGGCGGTAAATCAGCTCGCTCTGGCGCGGCGTTGTCGGTTGGTGAAGTGTGGCGTCTGGTTGATTAACGGACATAAAGTGGCTTCCCAATCTGCGAAGAGGGGGATTTTAAACCGCTGCGGGCTGAAAGCAATCGTTTGCCAGCCTTTTGTTGCGCGTGCGCAGGCAAAAGCGCTGCCGGGGCAAACAGAGGAGGATTAAACGTTGGTATAGCGCGCGGTTTCCGGCAGCCAGCGCTCAATCAGCGCCTGTGCCTGTTCAGGGTAGTGCTGGTGGATATGGCGCGCCACGCGCTGCACTTCCGGCACCATCGCCTGATCGCGCAGCAGATCCGCGACCTTGAATTCAGCGTTGCCGGTCTGGCGCGTGCCGAGCAGTTCGCCAGGACCGCGGATCTCCAGATCGTGCTGGGCGATGACGAAGCCGTCGTTGCTGTCGCGCAGCACCTGCAAACGACGCTGCGCGGTTTTGCTCAGCGGCGCTTTATAGAGCAGCACGCAGTGCGATGCCACTGCGCCGCGCCCGACGCGCCCGCGCAGCTGATGCAGCTGCGCCAGGCCCAGGCGTTCCGGGTTTTCAATAATCATCAGGCTGGCGTTAGGCACGTCGACGCCGACTTCAATCACCGTGGTCGCCACCAGCAGCTGCATCTCATTGGCCTTAAAGGCCGCCATCACCGCCTGTTTTTCCGCAGGCTTCATGCGGCCGTGTACCAGACCGATATTCAGGTCGGGCAGCGCGACTTTCAGCGCTTCCCAGCTCGCTTCTGCGGCCTGCGCCTCCAGCAGATCGGACTCTTCGATCAGCGTACAGACCCAGTAAGCCTGGCGACCTTCCTGGCAGGCGTGACGCACGCGCGCGATAATGTCGTCGCGGCGGCTGTCGGGGATTGCAACGGTGGTAACCGGCGTACGGCCTGGCGGCAGTTCGTCGATGGTCGAGGTGTCGAGATCGGCGTAGGCGGTCATCGCCAGGGTACGTGGAATCGGCGTGGCGGTCATAATCAGCTGATGCGGATGAAAGCCCTGCTCTTCGCCTTTCTCCCACAGCGCCAGCCGCTGATGCACGCCGAAACGATGCTGCTCATCAATAATCACCAGCGCCAGGCCGTTGAACTGCACCTGCTCCTGGAACAGCGCATGGGTGCCGACCACCATCGCCACCTGGCCGCTGGCAATCGCCTCCTGCTGCGCCTGACGCGCTTTGCCTTTCTGCTTGCCAGCCAGCCAGCCGACCTCGATGCCGAGCGGCGCGAACCAGCTGCGGAAGTTATTCGCGTGCTGCTCTGCCAGCAGTTCGGTGGGCGCCATCAGCGCCACCTGCTTGCCGTGCGCAATAACGTCAAGCGCCGCCAGCGCCGCAACCAGGGTTTTACCGGAGCCGACGTCGCCCTGCACCAGGCGCATCATCGGAAAATCGTTGGCCAGATCGCGCTCAATCTCCTGTACCACGCGTTTTTGCGCGTTAGTCGGGGAGAAGGGCAGCGCCGCCAGCAGTTTGTCGCTCAGGGTGTGGCGCGGCGTCATCGGCAGCGCGTAATAGCGCTGCGCCCCGGCGCGCACCGCCAGCATGCTGAGGTTGTGCGCCAGCAGCTCTTCGAGGATCAGACGACGCTGCGCCGGATGACGGCCGTGCTCCAGCTCGCTCAGGCGCAGGTCCGGCGGCGGGCGATGTAGCGTGCGCAGCGATTCCGGCAGGCTAATCAGCCCCTGCGCCAGCTCCTGCGGCAGCAGCTCCGCGATCGGCACGCTCTCCAGCAGCGTCAGCGCCTGATCGGTAAGGCTGCGCAGCGTGGCCTGACGAATGCCTTCGGTGGTGGGATAGACCGGCGTCAGGGTCTCTTCCAGCGTGACCGGGCTCTGCTCGCCCTGAACGCGATATTCAGGATGAATAATTTCCGCGCCGCGCTGGCCGCGCTTGATCTCGCCGTAGGCGGTCACGCGACGGCCTGGCGCCAGGCTGTTCTTCATTCCGGCATTGAAGTTGAAGAAACGCATGGTCAGCACGCCGCTGCCGTCGCTGATCTGACACACCAGCATGCGGCGTCGGCCAAAGGAGATATCGGACTGCAAGACTTCGCCCTCTACCGTTGCCCAGATGCCGGGCAGCAGATCGTTGATAGCGTAGAGCTGGGTGCGGTCTTCGTAGCGTAGCGGGAGGTGGAGCAGCAGATCCTGAATGGTATGCAGGCCGAGCTTAGCCAGCTTCGCCGCCTGACTGGCGCCGACGCCGGTCAGGGTACTGAGCGGAATGGCATCCAGCAGGCGGCCTTTCATTTCTTTTTCCCCGTGGCCTGCATACTGGCCCACCAGTCGGCGTCAGCTTCCACTTCGCCCAGGGCGTTGATATGCGGATAGGGCAGGCCTTTCTGCTTTGCCACGCGCGCCAGCACCGGATAGCCGCCTTCGAACAGCAGCCGCTGCTGCTCCTCTTCATCCAGCAGGCTGTGCTGACGCTGGTACATTCCCGCATTCTGCCGCTGGCGCTGCGCTTCATACAGGATCAGCGCGGAGGCCACGGAAACGTTGAGCGACTGCACCATACCGACCATCGGGATAATAATATCGCGGTCGGCCAGCGCCAGCGCTTCGGCGGTGATGCCGGTTTTTTCCTGGCCCATCAGAATGCAGGTCGGGCGCGTGTAGTCTATTTCGCGGAAATCGACCGCTCTGGCCGACAGGTTGGTCGCCAGCACCTGCATGCCGCGATCTTTCAGGTGGGTAACCGCCAGGGCGATATTGCGATGCGTTTTGACCTTTACCCAGCTGTTGCTGCCGGCGGAAGCGGAGACCATGGTGCGCATCCGCTCGCTGGGCCAGACGGCATGTACTTCATGAATGCCCACCGCATCCGCCGTGCGGATCACCGCCGATACGTTGTGCGGCTTGTGTACCTGTTCCATACAGACGGTGAGGTCGTGCTGGCGTAGCGCCAGCATCTCCTGAATACGAGCAAAGCGTTGGGCATTCATGCGCTAATTACGGTTACGGTGGACTTTGATCACGTCCGGCATTACGCGGATTTTGCGCATAATGTTCGCCAGATGGACGCGATCGCGCGCGGTCAGGCGGATAAAGGCGCTGTAAACGCGGCCGTCGCGCTCTTCGGTATTGAGACTCTGGATATTCGAGCCTGCGGTATTGATCGCCGCCGTCAGGTTCGCCAGCGCGCCCTGATGGTTAAACATGTCGACCTTTATTTCCGCCACGAACTCCTGATCGGTGACCTTATCCCACTCCACCGGCATGAATTTTTCCGGCTCTTTCTGGTAGCCGCGAATATTGCGACAGGATTCGTGATGCACCACCAGCCCCTTGCCAGGGCTGACATGGGCCACGACAGGATCGCCGGGAATGGGGCGGCAGCACTTGGCGAAGGTGATAAGGACGCCGTCCGCGCCTTTGATCGGCAGCTTGCCGCGTTTGCTGCTGCTCGGCGGCGTGGCGCTGGTTGACTGCAGCAGGTTCTTCGCCACCACTACGCTCATGGCGTTGCCGAGGCCAATCTCCGCCAGCAGGTCGTCCAGCGACGTCAGCTTCATGCGATCCAGCTCTTGCTTGATATTCTCGGGCGGGATCTCCGCCAGCTTGCGGCTGCCGCCGAGCGCGTGGCTCAGCAGACGACGGCCGAGATTAACGGAGTCTTCGCGCTTGAGGTTTTTCAGCAGCTGACGAATTTTGGCGCGCGCTTTGGAGCTGACGACAAAGTTGAGCCAGGCGGCGTTGGGACGTGCGCCCGGCGCCGTGATAATTTCTACGGTCTGCCCGCTGGTGAGCGGCTGCGACAGCGGATAGGGCTGGCGATCGACGCGCGCGCCGACGCAGGCGTGACCAATATCGGTATGTACCGCATAGGCGAAGTCCACCGGCGTTGCGCCAGCCGGCAGTTCAACGATGCGGCCTTCCGGCGTAAAGACATAGATCTCATCAGGGAAGAGATCGGATTTTACGCTCTCAATAAATTCAAAAGAGCTGCCCGCGCTCTGCTGCAGCTCCAGCAGGCTTTGCAGCCAGCGCTGGGCGCGGATCTGCGCGGTCGTGCCGCTTTCGCCCGCCTGTTTATAAGCCCAGTGCGCGGCGACCCCCATCTCTGCCATCTGATCCATATCTTCGGTACGGATCTGCACCTCAACCGGCACGCCGTGCGGTCCGATCATGGAGGTGTGCAGCGACTGATAGCCGTTGGCTTTGGGGATAGCGATATAATCTTTCATACGGCCTGGACGCGGTTTGTACAGGCTGTGCATCTGACCGAGCACGCGATAGCAGGTGTCCACATCCTTCACGATCACGCGGAAAGCGTAGATATCCATGATGGAGTGAAAGCGCTGCTCTTTCAGCGTCATTTTGCGGTAGATAGAGTAGAGATGTTTTTCACGGCCGCTGACGCGACAGGGAATGCCCGCTTCCTGCAGACGCCCGTCGATTTCGGACAGGATCTTCTGAATCATCTCTTTGCGGTTGCCGCGCGCCGCTTTCACCACCTCTTTAATCACGCGATAGCGATTCGGGTAGAGCGCCTCAAAGCCCAGCTCTTCCAGCTCGGTTTTCAGGTGATGGATGCCCAGGCGATGCGCCAGCGGACTGTAGATCTCCAGGGTTTCCAGCGCGATGCGGCGTCGCTTGTCCGGACGCAGCGCGCCCAGCGTGCGCATATTGTGCGTGCGGTCGGCCAGCTTGATGAGGATGACGCGGATATCCTGCACCATCGCCATGATCATCTTGCGGAAGTTCTCTGCCTGCGCCTCTTTCTTGTCGCGGAAGGTGAGCTTATCCAGCTTCGATACCCCTTCCACCAGCTCCGCCACGCTTTTGCCGAACAGCTGCTCCATATCCTGATAGGTGGCCGGCGTGTCTTCAATCACGTCGTGCAGCAGCGCGGCCATCAGCGTTTCATGGTCGAGCTTCATCTCCGCCAGGATGCAGGCGACGGCAACAGGATGGGTAATGTAGGGCTCGCCGCTGGAGCGTGTCTGTCCCTCGTGAGCATCACGTGCGACAAGATACGCTTGCTGGAGGCGCTTGATTTGCTCCTCCGGCAGGTATTTTTCAATCAGCTGATTGAGGCTTTCAAACAGATACAAGGTTGGCCTGCAGGTTGCTGTTAACGACGACCTTCAGCGATAGCGGTAACGGCCTGTAATTCAGCGGCTTCCTGCTCTTGCTGTTCCTGACGATCGCGCACGTCAAGGATCTGGTTAGTGATCAGGCCTTCTTCGATTTCGCGCAGGGCGATAACGGTGGCTTTATCGTTCTCTTCCGGAACCAGCGGATCTTTGCCGCCTACCTGCATCTGACGTGCACGACGTGCAGCGACCAACACCAGGTCAAAACGGTTACCAATTTTTTCTACTGCGTCCTGAACGGTTACGCGTGCCATAGGTGTGCTACTCCACAGATGAAGAAATGACTGGGCATAATACTGAAACTGACTTCAGACTGCCAATAGTTTGCTGATTAAAGCATCGTGGCGCGCCTTCTGGCGCCCCATGCGCAGGCGTTCAGCGCGGATGATGGTCTTCAGATCTGACAGCGCCAGATCGAAATCATCATTGATAATTAAATAGTCGTATTCGGCGTAGTGGCTCATCTCGGAGACCGCCTGCGCCATGCGGCGGGCAATCACCTCTTCGCTGTCCTGGCCGCGACCGCGCAGGCGGCGATCCAGCTCATCCTGCGAAGGCGGCAGCACGAAGATGCTGCGCGCGGCGGGCATTTTCGCACGGATCTGCTGCGCGCCCTGCCAGTCGATATCGAGGAACACATCGACGCCGGTCGAGAGCACCTGCTCAATCGCCTTACGCGACGTACCGTAGTAGTTGTCGAAGACCTTTGCATGCTCGAGGAAGGCGTCTTCCGCGATCATCGCTTCAAATTCATCTTTCGAGACGAAGTAATAGTGTTCGCCATGGACTTCGCCAGGACGCATGCCGCGGGTGGTATGAGAAACAGACACCTGCGTATCGTACAGCGGTTGTGTCTTCAGTAACGCCTGAATCAGGCTGGATTTACCCGCGCCGCTGGGGGCGGAAACAATAAAAAGCGTGCCTTGAGCCATGGTCTTCTTGAATTGAGTAAAGAGCGGAGTCGATTTCCTGCACAGTATACACGGCTTAAGGTCGTCACGCAGCGTTTGCGCATGACGCTGCGCTAAATCTTTTGCGGCGCGGCGCGTAAAACCGCGCTTATCGGCCTGCAAAAGGCGTCTTTTTCTGCCTGCGCCGTTCCGTTCTCTCTCTTTGACTCTCGCTCTGCAGCTGCCGTGCCGCTTCAATAGGCGAAACCTTGAGGAGGCATATGATGAAAACGAGGTTACGCCAGCTGCTGTGCCTGCTGCTACTGGCTGCCGGTTCAGCGCAGGCGCTTTGCCCGGCATGGACGCCTGCGCGCGCCGGAGATGAAATCGCCCGCCTGCAGCAGCAGCTGCAGCGCTGGGACGACGCCTACTATCGCGACGGCAAAAGCCTGGTCAGCGATGCGGACTACGACACGCTGCTGCAGCGGTTGAAAAGCTGGCAGCGCTGCTTTGCGCCCGCCCGGCCCGTTTATGCGTCTCAACTGCCTGCCAGCGGAAAAGCCGCGCATCCGGTCGCGCATACCGGCGTCAAAAAATTACGCGATAAGCTGGCGCTGGCTTACTGGATGCAGGATCGGCGGGATTTATGGGTGCAGCCGAAAATCGACGGCGTCGCGGTAACGCTGGTTTACGAGGCGGGAAAGCTGGCGGCGCTCACGAGCCGCGGTGATGGCCTGCACGGCGAGTCCTGGCTCTCGAAAGCGGCCTGGATTCCCGCGATTCCGCTGAAGATTGAGAGCGATGCGCCGCGGGTGGTGTTGCAGGGTGAACTCTTTCTGAAGATGACCGATCATCAGCAGTCGCGCGACGGCGGCAAAAACGCCCGGGCGCGGGTGGCGGGCGCGCTGATGAGTCAGACGCCAGGTCCGCTGCTGGCCGATATCGGTCTGTTTATCTGGGCGTGGCCGGATGGGCCGGCCACAATGACGGAGCGTTTGCGACAGCTTGCCGCCTGGGGACTAACGCTGGCGCAAACGTGGAGCCAGCCCGTACGCGACGAGGAGGAGGTCGCGGGCTGGCGCGATCGCTGGTTCAACGCGCCGCTTCCCTTCGCAACTGACGGCGTGGTGGTGCATCAGGGGATGCGTCCCGCCGGAAAAAGCTGGATGCCAGGGGAAGGCGACTGGGCGGTCGCGTGGAAATTTCAGCCGCCGGACGTTACCAGCGAAGTGCGGTCAGTGGACTTTACAATCGGCCGCACCGGCAATATCACCGTGGTACTCACTCTTCAGCCGGTGGCTCTCGACGACAAAATCGTCCGTCGGGTAAACATCGGCTCGCTGCGGCGCTGGCGCACATGGGACGTTATCGCAGGCGATCAGGTGGCCATTAGCCTGGCGGGCCAGGGCATCCCGCGTCTTGAAAGAGTGATATGGCGAGTCGCCAGACGCGACTACCCGCAGCCGCCGGATGCGGAAAGCTTTACGCCACTCAGCTGCCTGAGCGTTACACCCCGCTGCCGCCAGCAGCTGCTGGCGCGTCTGAGCTGGCTGAGTCAGAAATCGGTGCTGAATATTGCCGGCGTGCAGCACAGCACCTGGCTGCGGTTGCTGGAGAACCGCGCCATGTCGCATCTCTTCTCCTGGCTGACGCTGACGCCAGAGCAAATCGCCCAGAGCTCAGGCATCAGCCCGACGCGCGCACAGCAGCTCTGGCACCGGTTCAACCTGACGCGCCAGCAGCCGCTGCGCCGCTGGATCGGCGCGCTAGGCATTCCGCTTCCCCGGCGCGCGCTAAACGCTTTGCCGGATATGACATGGGATGAGGTGCAGCAGCGCGACGTGCAGCAGTGGCAGGCGCTGCCGGGCGTCGGCGCGATCCTGGCGCAGCGCATTCACGCGATGCTGCAGGACGCGCGCGTGCAAAAGCTGATCGCCTTTCTGCGACAGCAGGGCATCCCGGACGAGGTCAGTGTTCCGGGTGGGGATAGTTGAAAACGGGCAGGCCGAGCCGAAAGCGCAGCGCCAGCAGGCGCGCCAGAAAACCGAACAGCAGGGTAATAATCACCACCGCCTCATGCGCCAGCGAGGTTTTCAGCAGCAGGATATAGATCCAGCCGGAGGCGAAGGCAATGCCGGCATAGAGCTCTTTCTGAAACACCAGCGGAATACGGTTACAGAACATATCGCGCAGCACGCCGCCAAATACGCCGGTGATCACTGCGGCGATAGCGGCAATAATCATCGCATGGCCGCTGTCCAGCGCCACCTGCGCGCCGATAATTGAGAAGACCACCAGGCCCAGCGCATCCAGCACCAGGAAAACTTTGCGCAGGTGGTTCATTAGTGGCGCAAGCCAGGTAGTAAGCACGGCGGCGGCGGCAACAATCATGATGTATTCCGGATGCTTCACCCAGCCGAGCGGGTAGTGGCCCAGTAAAATATCCCGCACCGATCCGCCGCCAATCGCCGTTACCGAAGCGATGATAATGACGCCGAACAGATCCATTTTGCGTCGTCCGGCGGCCAGCGCGCCGGTCATGGCTTCCGCCGTAATGCCGATAATATAGAGGACGGTTAATAACATAGCGGGCTCCAGAGGGTGGGCGGCAAGGCTACGGGGTGAGTTTAATGTCAGCAACCGGAATGGCTCAGGCGATCGCTCCACATCAGTTTAACTTATGGCGGCCTGCGGAAAAACGCTGATGTAGCAGCAAAGGGAACGCACCGCTGCGGCAAAATGATAAGAAAAGCGAATTGCTATAACAGCAGGTGATGAAAGCAAGAGTGATGTAAAGCCAGCAGGGAGAGGATAAAAGGCGCGGTTTAGCTGGTCAGGCCTGTTTGCGGCAGAAATAAAAAATTAGCCCAGATAAGTCGGCTGGATAAAAAAGAAAAAAGCGTGCTGTCGCCAGCACGCGAACGCATCTTTTTAGATGCCCAGAGCCCACCATACAGACTTATTTTTATTATGCGATTCTTGCGCGAATGCGGCTGTAATCTTTGAGATTAAAACGATATTCCGGCTGAAAGCTCGCGCGGCCGTAATAGCAGTAGATCAGCATACGTACGGAGGCCATTGCCAGATAACCCCAGATGGCACACAGCACCGACGGCGTCAGCCAGACGGTAAATAAGGTCACGCCAAGTCCAAAAAGCACCGACAGCGTTTCAGTAAAGGCGATGCGGGTATATTGTTTTTCGCGCTGTAAAATGGCGCGATAATGCTGTCCCTGCGGAATAATAATAAAAACAACAGAGGCCATTTCCAGCATAATAGCCAGTTCAGGCTGCTGCAGGTAGTTGCCAATTAAATCGCTGCCGGTAAAGAGCACGGTGAAAATAACCAGGCTCAGCAGCATATTTCCCCAGTAAAGCATCGACTGCTCGCGCACTGACAGGGTGCCACTGCGGATCAGCGCATTTGAAAAGCTGCGGTCAGCCAGCGTATCGATGACCAGCAGCCCGATAATGGCGATTGCCAGCAGGTTTAGCTCGTTAGCCTGCAGAATTTGCGCCAGTAAAGAGAGCTGAAGTACCCCGATGCCGATGATTTTAATTGATGAAAGAATCGACCACTTTGCGCCAGAAAAGCTTCGTTCACGTATCGCCATGATATGCTCGTTAGGTACAGGTACCGAGTAAAGTGTGACGCATGAAATAGCAGGCTATTTCACACCAGTAATTAATGCCATTCGCCTGCGCGAAGTCCAGACGCAGTACGCCAGGCCTCACCTGTTATTATTGATTCAATGCGATGGATTTCTGAAACGTAAATAATTTCCCCGTTATTATTATTATCCCGGGACAGGGCCGTCTTTTCTGTGGTTAACAGAAAAGCGGCCAGGTCCTGGGCAAATCCTTTTATATTTTTATATTCTCCAGCCAGCATCCTGCCGGCGATCTCAACAAGTTCATCTTCTGACAGCAGAGCCATAGTTGAGCAGTCCATTTTTTATTTCCTGGTGTTGTTATTTTAAGTGTTGCTGTGTGTGTGGCTAATTTATACCTCGTTTTTTTTAAATTCACACCATAAGAAAACTCCGATAACGCCGCTGCAGAAATAAATGGTTTCACTCTTTGCATGAAATTTTTTTAACTTCCGTTCTAAAGGTTTATTAATCGTTGTGCAGTAAAAAGCGCAAACCGTGGGGATAAAAAATGCGCAGGCGCTGAGAATGCATGTATTTCAGGCGTTACAGCGAAGCGGTAGCGCCCGCTGTCCAGGAATTTTCCCGGATAACGGGCTTTAACGAATCTGTTGTGAATGAGGAAAGTTGCTTATGAAAAACGGAAAAGCGCTTATGCGTTTTTATCAAACTTTTTTCACTTTTCTGAGCCGAAAGGCCCAGCCATGACTAAAGATCGGCGGCTTCTTCGCCGTTTTTACCGGGTAAGCAGGTTATTAAGGCGGGCAAGATCGCTTCTTACCCATTCAATATCCTGAGAAAATTTTTCGTCAGACATCAGCGGCTGGCGATAAACCACCATGACAACTTCAGCGCCCTGTTCATTCGCCACCACGCGCATCGGCATATAAATCTCTTTACCAAAGCCGCTGTCAATCCAGTGATCCATCACGCCGAACGGATTATGCGGCGTAAAGCGGAGCTTTACTGAACCTTCAGGCCCGCGGGCGCGCCAGTAACCGTTCTCCTGCTCCAGCGTGCTGCTGCTCAGCCCGGAGGCCCATCTGGCGAAATATTCCGGCTTCCAGATGGTTTCATATAAATCTAACCAGTTACGCGCAATGGTCTGACTGACAATCTGAGACAACAGCATGCTACCTCCGGAACCGGGTGAAAAAGGCATTAAAGCATGTCGGATGCAGCGGGAGAATCACGCGCAGCCAGAAGTGTGGCGCCGACGGGATTTCATCCGGCTGGGCTGCCGGGAGTCGTCAGAGAAAACGGCCGCGCGCCTCAATCGGCTGGATCTCTGCGCGGCCATCGGCGTGACGCAGCACATAGCTGTCTGACTGCGCCATAACCGCGCAGCTGTGATTGGGATAAATACGCAGCAGGGCGCCGACGCGGGGCGCGCTATCCTGCCAGACGATAAACCCATGCTCTTCCGATAGCTTGCTGACCTCATAGCAGACGCCGTTTTCATCGACGGCAACGCCGAAGCCGCTGGCATTGGTGCCGTGCGGTCCCTTGTCCGAGCTCAGCATTTTGGATCCGGCATCAATAATGGCGAAATGGCGATTTACCGCCACCACGCGGACGATCACGCTCAGTGCCAGCTCGTCAACGCGGCTCAGGCCGAGACGGCAGGCGGTCAGATCGAGCAGGGCATAATTCCCCGGCCGGATCTCATCGGTCCCCTCGGCCACCGGCGCGGCGAGCGCGGTGGGCGTCGCGCCGACGGAGACAGGGCAGTTGGCAAAACCAGCAGCGCGCAGCTGCTCTTGCACATGCTGCATCAGCCGCGCCTCCTGCAGAGCGATCTCCGCAATGGCGTCACGATCCCCCGCGCCGTAGGCGTGCCCGGCGTGCGACACCAGACCAGCGAAGCGCAGTCGCGCCGCCTGGATAGCCTGTGCCACCCTTAGCGCGTCGTCGCGCTGCGGATCGACGCCAATGCGATGCAGCCCGACATCAACCTTGATCGCGACGCCAGCATCGGCATCAGGCTGCTGGCGCAGCGCTTCGGCAATAGCGGCTACGCCGTGCGGCGCATCGGCAATCAGCGTAACCTTCGCCTGATGCTGCGCCGCCAGCCTCAGCAGCGGCGCGATGCTTTCAGCGCGAATCACCGGGTAAGCCAGCAGGATGTCGCGCTCGCCGCCGCGAATAAAGACTTCGCCTTCGCTCGGTTTGGAAACGGTGATGCCGCATGCGCCCAGCGAACGCTGGCGGCGGGCGATATAGAGGCTTTTATGGGTTTTGATATGGGGACGCAGCGTAACGCCCGCGCGGCTGGCCTTCTCCTGCATCGACAGCAGATTGGTTTCCAGCCTTTGGGCGTCAATTTCAATATAGGGCGTCAGGCGATCGTCAGGCAGAGGACGTTGCCAGCGTTGATTCATATCCATACGAGGTTCCTGCACAAACAGACAGAACCCCATCATTCAGCAATCTGCGGCGGGATGCCAGCCGCAGATAGCGAAAACCGCATCATGAGGGTTGTCATGATGCGGAGTCAGTTAAACGTAGAGCGAGGCTTCACCTGGTGGGCGGGTTTTGAAGCGGCGATGCAGCCACAGATACTGCTCCGGGGCACGCAGAATCTGGCTTTCGATGACCTTATTCATATAGGCGGCGGCGGCAGCTTCATCGGTGTGCGGGTAGTTTTCCAGCTCGGGATCGATAATCAGCTGATAACCGTAGTTATCGGGGTTGCGGATCAGCGAGATGGTCAGCATTGCCGGATTCGCCAGGCGCGACAGAACGAAGGTGCCGTTGGTGGTCGCGGCTTTCTCAACCGCGAACAGCGGCGCAAAGACGCTGCCTTTCGGGCCGTAATCCTGATCCGGCGCAAACCACACCGATTCACCTTTCTTCAGCGCGTGAACCATACCGCGCAGATCGCGCCGATCGATCATCGCTTTGTTGGAGCGCATACGGCCTTTGGTCTGCGCCCACTCCATCGCCCGGTTGTTGTGCGGGCGATACATCGCCATCATCGGCTGACACAAACCGCTGATGCGGCCGCCCAACTCCAGCGACATAAAGTGTACGCCGATAACCATTACGCCGCGCTTCTGCTCCATGGCAGAGTGCAGATGGTGCAGACCCGTCACGTCGAACAGTTTTCTTACCGCGCGATCGGACCAGAACCATGCGATGCCGGTTTCCAGCAGCGCCATACCCAGCGAAGCGAAGTTGCCGGCGATCATGCGTTCCAGGTCATGTTCAGCAATGCCGGGAAAGCAAAGCTCAATATTGCGTCGGGTAATTCGTTCCCGCCGCTTGAGGAAATGGCGAGAAAGCGTGCCGGCATTGGCGCCGAGACGCATCAGAAGAGGATAAGGGAGCTGAACCAGCAGCCACAGGATGCCCAGACCAAACCAGGTTAACCAGTAACGCGGATGCAGCATTGAACGGCAGAAAGCTCCGGTCTTTTTCATAGCGCACCTTTATGTGATGAGTGTATGTATCGCATAAAGAAGCACTTCCATAAGTTCCCCAGGCGCTACAGCTTGTAGTCATTCCGACCGGCACATTAGCAAAAAGTGCCGCGAAAGAAAGCGAAACTGCGGAATCATATAGAGATAAATGTTTCATTGAGCGGGTGATTATCGTGGAGAGCAGTAACCGGCTGGATAAAATCGATAGAGCAAACAAAAGGTTGGGATAGAGGAAAAGCGGTAGACCAGAAAGGGCATATTCACATTCAGAGTGGTCTGGAAATGAAAGTTTATGTTTATTTACGCAGAATTTACGCAGGGGAGCGGGAAACCTGGCTAAAAGCTCGCCCGTAGGCGAGCGCTTGTTACAGCAGGCGTCGCAGGTTATTCGATATTCTGAATCTGCTCGCGCATCTGCTCGATCAACACCTTCAGTTCAATCGCCGATGCGGTGACGTCTGCGTTGATTGACTTCGACCCCAGCGTGTTCGACTCGCGGTTGAACTCCTGCATCATAAAGTCGAGGCGGCGGCCGACGGCCTCTTTTTTGCCCAGAATGTTATAGGTCTCTTTAACATGCGCTTCGAGACGATCCAGCTCTTCCGCAACGTCGATGCGCTGCGCCATCATCACCAGTTCCTGTTCGAGACGGTTGTTTTCCAGCTGCACTTCCGCCTCTTCCAGCTTCGCCACCAGACGCTCGCGCTGCCATTTCAAAATCTCAGGCATCTGGGCGCGTACTTTCGCCACTTCCTGCTTCACGCCCTCAAGACGCTGTTCAATCATCCCTTTCAGCGCGGCGCCTTCGCTTTCGCGCGCCACGATAAAGTCATCCAGCGCGCCGTCCAGCGCGCTCAGCAGCTGGGCGTTAATCGCGTCGAGATCCTGTTCCTGCGCTGACATCACGCCAGGCCAGCGCAGAATATCCATTGGATTAATGGCGCCTTCGTCGCTCTGCATCTTCACCCAGTTGGCGGCCTGCACCAGCTGCTTCGCCAGGGTTTCGTTCAGCATCAGTTCGCCCTGCGCGCCCGGATCGGCGTCGAAACGCAGGTTGCACTCAATTTTGCCGCGCGTCAGACGCTGACGAATGCGTTCGCGGATAACCGGCTCCAGGCTGCGAAACTGCTCCGGCAGACGGATATAGGTTTCAAGATAACGCTGGTTAACGGAGCGGAGTTCCCAGGCGGCGCTGCCCCAGGTGCCTTTGGCTTCGCGGCGGGCGTAAGCGGTCATACTGCGGATCATAATCGGCTACTCTTTGTCAGAAATTATGCAGCAAGTATAGCGACACCCGCCGCGCGCTAACAGGCATAAGCGCAGGTGGGTGCGAATAACGAAACATTTCCGCTTTTGCGGACAGACACTTATAGTGGCCGCTGACCGTTTTAATAAGGATTCTGCCAATGTTCCGCTCTGTAGCCCTTTCCGTGGCGCTGGCCGCGCTGCTGGCTGGTTGCCAGGCACCGCGCTCGCCCGCGCCGCCGACCAAACCGATTGCCGTGTGCGCTGGCGGCGAAATGATGATGCAGACCACGCTGTGGTTCGGCCTCAGCAAACCGCAGGGCGGAATGGTGAGCCGCTACGACTGGCAGCAGTTCCTCGATAAAGAGGTCACGCCGCGCTTCAAGGCGGGACTCAGCGTTTACGACGCCAGCGGGCAGTGGCTGGAGAAAAGCGGTAAGCTGGCGCGCGAGCCGAGCAAAGCGCTGATGCTTATTCACGGCGTGGAGAATGGCGTAAACGACGATATCGAAGCGCTGCGCACCCTTTATAAGCAGCGCTTTGGCCAGGAGTCGGTGATGCGCGTCGACGCGCCGGTGTGTGTGGGCTTCTGAGTAAAACGGCGGCTGGAAGGCCGCCGTACAACCCTTAAATAAAGAGGCCGGCGAAAGCTGCCGACAGCAGGCTCACCAGCGTGGAGCCGTAGACCAGCTTCCAGCCGAACCGCGAAACCACGTTGCCCTGCTGCTCGTTCAGTCCCTTGATTGCGCCAGCAACGATGCCAATTGAGGCGACGTTGGCGAACGACACCAGAAATACCGAAAGAATGCCCAGCCCACGCGGCGTCATGCCGGCCGCCACCTTCTGCAGCTCAATCATCGCCACGAACTCATTCGCCACCAGCTTGGTCGCCATAATGCTGGCGGCCTGCAGCGCATCGGCGGCGGGAATACCAATCAGCCAGGCGAAGGGATAAAAGAGATAGCCGAGGATCTGCTGAAAGCTGTAGCCGAACAGCGCGCTGAACAGCGCATTCACTGCAGCAATCAACGCGATAAAGCCGATCAGCATCGCCAGGATAATCATCGCGACCTTAAAGCCCGCCAGAATGTACTCGCCGAGCATCTCGAAAAAGCTCTGCTCTTCGTGCAGCTTGTCGAGCTGAATGGCCTGTTCATCCTGCGCTTTGCCGGGATTGATAATCGAAAGAATAATAAAGGTGCTGAACATATTGAGCAGCAGCGCCGCGACCACATATTTCGGCTCGATCATCGTCATATAGGCGCCGACGATAGAGAGCGACACGGTGGACATCGCCGTCGCGGCCATGGTGTAGAGGCGCATCGGCGGGATATCGCCGAGGATGCCTTTATAGGCGATAAAGTTCTCGGACTGGCCGAGGATCAGCGTGCTGATGGCGTTGAACGACTCGAGCTTGCCCATGCCGTTCACTTTCGAGAGCAGCGTGCCCACCAGCCGAATCAGCAACGGCAGGATGCGCCAGTGCTGCAGAATGCCGATAAGCGCCGAGATAAACACGATGGGGCAGAGCACGCCGAGAAAGATAAAGGCCAGTCCTTGCTTGCTCATATTGCCAAAGACGAAGTCGGTGCCCTGTGCGGCGAAGGTTAGCAGCTTCTCAAAAAAGCCGCTAAAGGCGCCGACCGCCGCCTGTCCGCTGACGGAGTGCAGGAAAAACCAGCCCAGCGCGGCTTCTACTACCATCAGCTGCACGATATAACGCAGGCGTATCTTTTTGCGGTCATGACTGACCAGCAGCGCAAGGGCAAAAATCACCGCCAGCGCCAGCATGAAATGAAGAATTGAGGTCATACTTTTTATTTTTCAGTGAGTGAGGAAGGCGCATTTAGCCACAGACCGCGCGGAAATTCATCTGCCGCTGCGTCATCCCGTCAGCAAGACAGGGGACGAGGAAGTCCGTATAATGCGCAGCCAATTCATTTCAGCCGGAGATTACCATGCGTCCAGCAGGCCGAAGCGCACAGCAGGTGCGTCCCGTCACCCTGACCCGAAACTACACCAAACATGCCGAGGGCTCAGTATTGGTGGAGTTCGGCGAAACCAAAGTGCTCTGCACGGCTACCGTGGAAGAGAGTGTCCCGCGTTTCCTGAAAGGCCAGGGACAAGGATGGGTAACCGCCGAATATGGCATGCTGCCGCGCTCTACCCATAGCCGCATGGCGCGCGAAGCGGCCAAAGGCAAACAGGGCGGACGCACGCTGGAAATTCAGCGTCTGATTGCCCGTTCGCTGCGCGCGGCGGTCGATCTCAAAGCGCTGGGCGAATTCACCATCACGCTGGACTGCGATGTGATTCAGGCTGACGGCGGCACGCGTACCGCGTCGATTACCGGTGCCTGCGTGGCGCTGGCCGATGCGCTGAACAAGCTGGTGGCGGACGGCAAGCTGAAAGCTAACCCGATGAAAGGCATGGTGGCGGCGGTCTCCGTTGGCATCGTCGATGGCGAAGCGCGCTGCGATCTGGAATATGTGGAAGACTCCGCCGCTGAAACCGACATGAATGTGGTTATGCTGGAAGATGGCCGCATGATCGAAGTGCAGGGCACGGCGGAAGGCGAGCCGTTCAGCCATGAGGAGTTGCTGTCGCTGCTCGCACTGGCGCGCGGCGGCATTGAAGAACTGATTCAGGCGCAGAAAGCGGCGCTGAACAACTGATTTACCAGGCGACCAGAGAGTCGCCTTTTTTTTGCGAGAGGAGTGAGAAATGAAAGCCTGGCAGCGTCAGTTTATTGAATTCGCCCTGAACAAGCAGGTGCTGAAGTTCGGCGAATTTACCCTGAAGTCTGGCCGTAAAAGCCCCTATTTTTTCAATGCCGGCCTGTTTAACAGCGGTCGCGATCTGGCACTGCTGGGCCGTTTCTATGCGCAGGCGTTAGTCGACGGCGGCGTGGATTTCGATCTGCTGTTTGGGCCTGCCTATAAAGGCATTCCTATCGCCACCACCACCGCCGTGGCGCTGGCCGATCACCATGACCGCGACGTGCCTTACTGCTTTAACCGCAAAGAGGCGAAGGACCATGGCGAAGGGGGTCTGCTGGTGGGCAGCCCGCTGGCGGGACGCGTTATGCTGGTGGATGATGTGATCACCGCCGGCACGGCGATCCGCGAGTCGATGGATATTATCAATGCGCATAACGCCACGCTGGCGGGCGTGCTGATTTCACTCGATCGGCAGGAGCGCGGACGCGGCGATATTTCAGCGATTCAGGAGGTGGAGCGCGACTATAAATGTCAGGTGACCGCCATCATTACCCTGAAGGATCTGATTAGCTACCTGGAAGAGAAGCCGGAAATGGCGGACCATCTGGCGAAAGTACGCGCCTATCAGAAAGAGTACGGTATTTAACGCCGATAGCTTCCCTTTCCCGCTCGGGAAAGGGAAGCCAGCCCGGTACGCAGCCTACACCAGCTGCGCGGCCAGCAGCGGCCAGCGGATATCGAAGTCGGCGGTCGGCCGAAAACGGAATTCCGAGCGCACGTAGCGCGACAGAATGCCCTCGCAAAAGGCCAGCAGCTGGCTTGCCAGCAGCGCCTCATCTGTCTCAAAGCCTTCACCTTCACGCATTCTGCGTTCGCGCATCACCTGACGCAGCTGTACTTCAATACGTTCAAACAGCTGATTGATACGTCCCTGCAGGCGATCCTGCTCAAACATCAGCGCGTGGCCGGTCAGAATACGGGTCAGCCCGGGATTACGCTCACCAAAGCCCAGAATCAGCTGCACGATAAGACGCAGGCGCGCCATCGTCTCTTTTTCATCTTTCAGGATCAGATTGATGCGGGTAATCAGACTGTCTTCAATAAACTCAATCAGGCTGTCGAACATGCGCGTTTTGCTGGGAAAGTGGCGATAGAGCGCCGCTTCAGAAACGCCGACGTTTGCCGCCAGCTTGGCGGTGGTAATACGCTGGCTGCCGTCACTCGACTCCAGCATTTGTGCCAACGCCTGCAAAATTTCTTCGCGACGGTTCCGTTTGGCGAGTTTTTTTTCTGCCATGACCTTAAAAACCCCTGAAATTCACCTTAAACAGGCACATCTTCCTGTCAGCCCTAAGCGCGCTTAAGGCTGATAAGAAATAAACAGATGGTTAAGCAAAAATGGGCGTTACTGGCGGCCTGAATGGCCGAAACCGCCTTCTCCACGGGCACTGGCGTCGAAATCTTCCACCAGGTTGAACTCTGCCTGAACGACCGGTACAAAAACCAGCTGGGCAAGACGATCCCCGGGCTGCAGCGTGAAGCTCTGCTGACCGCGGTTCCAGACCGATACCATTAGCTGGCCCTGATAATCGGAGTCGATCAGACCCACCAGGTTGCCCAGCACGATGCCGTGCTTATGACCCAGGCCGGAGCGCGGCAGGATAACCGCCGCCAGGCCGGGATCGCCAATGTGAATCGCCAGGCCAGTTGGCACCAGCGTGGTCATGCCTGGTGCGATCTCCAGCGCGCTATCCAGGCAGGCGCGTAGATCGAGCCCGGCGGAACCAGAGGTCGCGTAGGCAGGCAGCGGAAACTCCGCGCCCACGCGCGCATCAAGAATCTTTACGTCGATTTTTTTCATCATAAAGGCGGACAATCTCGTCTAATAAATGTTGGCCAAGGAGCGTCTTATCGCTGAGCGGTAAGCGTTTTTCTCCTTCCTGCCAAAAAAGGTGAAGCGCGTTGGTATCGCTATTAAATCCCTGTCCGGCTTTCGCCACGTCGTTGGCGCAGATCAGGTCCAGATTTTTTCTTACCCGTTTTTGTCGTGCGTATTCTTCCACATTCTGGGTTTCAGCGGCAAATCCAACCACGTAAGGGCGGTTCTGCTGCATCGCGGCGACGCCCGCCACGATATCGGGGTTTTTTATCAGCTGGATAGTGACGGCATCATCTCCGCTGCCCTGTTTTTTCATCTTTTCCGCCGCGACGGTGGCGGCGCGATAGTCCGCCACGGCGGCGCTGGCGATAAAAATATGCTGCTTCGCCGCCTCTGCCATCACGGCGGCCTCCATCTCCAGCGCGGAGGTGACGTCGATACGCCTGACCGCCGTCGGCGTCGGCAGCGTCACCGGACCGGTCACCAGCGTCACGCTGGCGCCGCGGCTGGCGGCAGCGGCGGCGATAGCGAAGCCCATTTTGCCGGAGCTGTGGTTGCTGATATAGCGCACCGGGTCGAGCGCTTCGCGCGTCGGACCGGCGGTGATCATAATATTGAGATGTTGCAGATCGTTGACGGGCGACGCCCACTGCGCCGCATGGTCGACAATCGCCAGCGGATCGAGCATGCGGCCGGGGCCGACGTCGCCGCACGCCTGGCTGCCGCTGTCCGGCCCCCAAATCAGCAGGCCGCGCGCCGCAAGCTGCTGCAAATTATGCTGCGTGACGGCGGCGCGATACATCTGCTGGTTCATCGCCGGCACTACGGCGACGGGCGCGGCTGTAGCAAGGCAGGCGGTGGTCACCAGATCGTTGGCCATACCGGCGTTCAGGCGGGCAATAAGGTCGGCTGACGCCGGTGCCAGCACCACCAGATCCGCCCATTTCGCCAGTTCGATATGGCCCATCGCCGCTTCGGCGGCGGGATCGAGCAGGTCTTCGAATACCGGATGGCCGGAAACAGCCTGCAGGCTGAGCGGCGTAATAAAGGCTTTGGCGGCGGGGGTCATCATAACGCGCACCTCGGCGCCGCGATCGCGCAGGCGACGCACCAGTTCGGGCGCTTTATAGGCCGCGATACCGCCGCTCACGCCAAGCAGAATTTTTTTTCCGGCTAATCCCATCATGCTGTAGGCCTCATTTCGCTGGATGCCGCGTCAGGCGCGGCTGGGTGGCAGGACTCTATCATAAAACCGGCCCCGCACCTTTTCACCTCCTGCGTTTGCGAGCCGCCTCGTAAATCCGGCAGAAGTTACTGGTTAAGTATACAGTGTTTGACCATGATGTCGTCAACGGCAGGAGGCATTTATGGAGAGTATGGCACCACGGGAGAAACTGCGGCAGATGGGCGCCGAGGCGCTAAGTGACGTCGAGCTGCTGGCGATCTTTTTGCGCACCGGTACGGTCGGCGCGAACGTCATGGCGCTGGCGCAGCAGCTGCTGCAGCGGTTCGGCTCGCTTTATCACATTATGACCGCGACGCCGGCGGAGTTCGACGCGATAAAAGGGGTTGGCGATGCCAAGCTGGCGCAGCTGCACGCCATTGCTGAACTGGCGCGGCGCTTTTTCGCCAGCCAGATGGCGCAGGAGGACGTTATGGCGAACCCGCAGGTAACGCGACACTATCTGCAGAGCGTGCTGGCGCATCAGGAGCGGGAGATCTTTATGGCGCTGTTTCTGGATAACCAGCACCGCGTGTTACAGGCGCAGAAGATATTTATGGGCTCTATCAACAGCGTCGAGGTGCATCCGCGCGAAATCGTGCGTGAGGCGCTGAAGCTTAACGCGGCGGCAGTTATTCTCGCGCATAATCATCCCTCCGGTATGGCGGAGCCGAGCCGCGCCGACCGCAACATTACGCATAAAATCAGCGCGGCCTGTACCCTGCTCAATATACGTCTGCTCGATCATCTGGTGATCGGTCACGGCGAATATGTCTCTTTTGCAGAGCGCGGCTGGCTGTGAAAAGCCAGACCCGGCAGGTGCGGATGGCGGGTTTTTGCACGATCTTCAGGGATCTTTATCTGTTCGGGACTTGAGCACTTGCGCTGAGCGGCGTATACTACGCCACCTTTGAGAATCTCGGGTTTGGCGTTTGGGCCAGCTTAGCGGGTTCACATGGAACTCGCCTGGCGGGCTATGAGCCTGACGAGGCGGCCAAGACCTAGTTTTTAAAGCTCGAGCTGATTTGATTTTTGGAGAATAGACATGTCACGAGTCTGCCAGGTAACTGGAAAGCGTCCGGTGACCGGTAACAACCGTTCCCACGCAATGAACGCGACGAAACGCCGTTTCCTTCCGAACCTGCACTCACACCGTTTTTGGGTTGAGAGCGAGAAGCGCTTCGTTACTCTGCGTGTATCTGCTAAAGGTATGCGTGTTATTGATAAAAAGGGCATCGATACGGTTCTGGCCGAAATCCGCGCCCGTGGTGAGAAGTACTAAGGAACTGAATCATGGCTAAAGGTATTCGTGAGAAGATCAAGCTGGTTTCCTCTGCTGGTACAGGTCACTTCTATACCACCACGAAGAACAAACGTACTAAACCTGAGAAGCTGGAACTGAAAAAGTTCGATCCGGTTGTACGTCAGCACGTGATCTACAAAGAAGCCAAAATTAAGTAATTTTGGTGTTCTGTGAAAAACCCGGCTTCGGCCGGGTTTTTTGTTTTTGCCGCTTTTTGAGGAGAGTACATGCCGGAATTACCCGAGGTCGAAACCAGCCGACGCGGCATAGAACCGCATCTGGTGGGCGAAAAAATTTTACATGCGGTGGTGCGCAATAGCCGCCTGCGCTGGCCGGTGTCGCAGGAGATCCATGCGCTCAGCGACCAGCCGGTGCTGAGCGTGCAGCGCCGCGCCAAATATCTGCTGCTGGAGCTGCCGCACGGCTGGATAATTATCCACCTCGGCATGTCCGGCAGCCTGCGCGTGCTGCCGGAAGAGCAGCCCGCCGCGAAGCATGACCATGTCGATTTAGTGATGAGCAACGGCAAAGTGCTGCGCTACACCGACCCGCGCCGCTTTGGCGCCTGGCTATGGAGCACCGATCCCGAAGGCAGCAACGTGCTGGCGCATCTGGGGCCAGAGCCGCTCGGCGACGCTTTTAGCGGTGATTATCTCTATGAGAAGTCGCGCGGCAAGCGCACGGCGGTGAAGCAGTGGCTAATGGACAACAAGGTGGTGGTGGGCGTCGGTAATATCTACGCCAGCGAATCGCTGTTCACTGCCGGGATCCTGCCCGATCGTCCGGCAATGAGCCTGAGCAATGAAGAGGCGCAGCGTCTGGCCGCGACGATTAAAGCGGTGCTGCTGCGGTCGATAGAGCAGGGCGGTACCACGCTGCGCGACTTTTTACAGAGCGACGGCAAGCCGGGCTATTTCGCGCAGGAGCTACAGGTTTACGGCCGCGCCGGCGAACCCTGTCGCGCCTGCGGTACGCCGATCGTCAGCGGCAAGCACGGGCAGCGCAGCACCTACTGGTGCCCCAACTGCCAGCATTAATCAGGCCAGCTTCGCCTGCAGCGCCTGCAGCACGTGCGGCGGCAGAAAGGCGCTAACATCGCCGCCGTGACGCGCCACCTCTTTGACCAGCGAAGAAGAGATAAAGGAGAAGCCTTCAGTCGGCATCAGGAACACGCTCTCCAGCGTTGGCAGCAGATGGCGGTTCATCTGGGCGAGCTGCAGCTCATACTCGAAGTCGGAAACCGCACGCAGGCCGCGTACCAGTACGTTGGCCTGCTGCGCCCGGGCGAAGTTCGCCATTAAATCGCTAAACCCCACCACCTCAACGTTTGGCAGATGCGCCACCATCTTTTGCGCCAGCCCGACGCGCTCATCCAGCGTAAACATCGGTTTTTTACTCGGGCTGGCGGCGACCGCCAGCACCACCCGATCGAACATCCGCGCGGCGCGCGTCACGATATCAAGATGGCCAAGGGTAACGGGATCGAAGGTGCCGGGATAAATCGCTTTTGTGCTCATAGGCGGCCTTTGTCTGCGGCATGATTCAGCGCCCACAGCGCGGAATATTTGTTGAAGGTGTACTGCGCGTTGACCACGGCCAGAATCCAGCCCTGTTTGCCGTCAAGGAAGCCCGCGCGCAGCAGAAGCGTTTTCAGAAAGGCGCCCAGCGTATGGGAAAAGAGCGAAAAGAGGCCGCAGCGCTTGCCGCGCTGATGACGCTCCTGCGCCCAGGCGGCGGCGTAGGCCAGCTGCTTCTGCTGGAATACGATCAGATCGCGGCAGGTCAGATGCTGCAGATCGCCCTGCAGCCGCACCACCGGCGCGCCCTGCGTTTCCAGCGACTCGTGCACCAGGTTGTCGTTATAGCTCAGCGCGCGCGGATAGAGGCGCATAACGCGATCGGGATACCAGCCGCTGTGACGCATAAAGCGGCCGAGAAAGAGGTTGCTGCGGTTCAGGCTGTAGACGGTCGCGGTGGGCGGCTGCGACAGAACCGCCTCAATGCTGGCACGCAGCGTCGGCGTCACGCGCTCGTCGGCATCGATCATCAAAATCATTTCGCCGCTGGCGTAGCGCTGGGCGCGCTGGCGCTGTTTGCCGAAACCGGCCCACGCCTCGGCGTGATAGACCTTAGCGCCAGCCTGGCGGGCGATCTCAGCGGTCTCGTCGCTGCTGCCGGAATCCAGCAGGATAATCTCGTCCGCCCAGCTGACCGAGGCGAGACAGTCAGGCAGCAGCGCCGCTTCATTTTTGGCGATCATCACCACAGAAAGGCGTTGGCGAGCGGTCATCAGTGGGCCCGTGGCGGTAAATGGGGTTCAAGCAGCTGCAGCAGACGCTGCAGCGCACCCTGATTCTGGTGCAGCACCTCGACCGCGTGACGGCCGTAATAAAGACGGTAATCCTCATCCTGAAGCAAATTGGTCACCTCTTTCTCCAGCGATATCACGTCGGTCACGGTAATCAGGCCCTGCGCCTGCTGCAGCCTGGCGCAGATATCCTTGAAGTTCCAGATATGCGGGCCCATCAGCACCGGAATGGCGTGCGCGGCCGGCTCCAGCGGATTGTGTCCGCCGCGCTCAACCAGGCTGCCGCCGACGAAGGCGAGGTCGGCAATGCCATACAGCAGCATCAGCTCGCCCATGGTGTCGCCGATCACTACCTGCGTTGAGCCAGAGGGAATTTCGCCGCTGCTGCGCAGGATAAAGCTGAAGTTGCGTTTTTGCGTCAGGTTGCGCGCGTCGTTAAAGCGCTCCGGATGACGGGGCACCAGAATCAGCAGCAGATCGGGAAAGGTTTGCAGCAGGCGGCGATGCGCATCCAGCACAATCGCCTCTTCCCCTTCATGGGTGCTGGTGGCGATCCAGACTGGACGGCGCGGTGCCCACTGGCGACGCAGCGTAACCGCTCTGGCGGCCAGTTCGGGCGTAACGGAAATATCGAATTTCAGGCTGCCGGTCACCGCCAGCTGCGAGCGTTTCAGGCCCAGCGCCAGAAAGCGGTCGGCATCTTCCGCATTTTGCGCGGCGATCAGGGTAATGCGCTGCAGCAGGTCGCGCATAAAGCCGCCCAGCTTGCGATAGCCCTTAGCGGAACGCTCCGACAGGCGCGCATTGGCGATCACCAGCGGGATCTGACGCTGATGCAGGATGCGGATAATGTTAGGCCACAGCTCGGTTTCCATGATAATCACCAGGCGTGGATTGACGGTATCGAGGAAACGGTTGATGGCACCAGGCAGATCGTAGGGCAGATAAACGTGATGAACATCTTTACCGAATGCCGACTGCGCCCGCTCCGAGCCGGTCGGCGTCATGGTGGTGACGGTAATCGGCAAGGTCGGATAGCGGTGACGCAGCGCGCGCACCAGGGGGATCGCCGCCAGGGTTTCGCCGACGGAGACCGAATGCAGCACGATGCCGTCCGGCTCCACTTTCCCCGTGCAGTAGCCGTAGCGCTCAGCCCAGCGTTTACGGTACGCCGGCGCTTTACGGCCGCGCAGCCAGAGGCGCAGCCAGATGAGCGGCTGAATGAGGTAGAGCAGAACGGTATAGAGGGTTGTCATAGTTATCTTTTCGACAGCCTGGCAGAAAAAATTTCACATAAATCAATCTATGTTACCAGAAAGCCCAGATACGCTCACCACTTTGTCAGCGACGCAGCAGGACCTGCTGATAAAGGGAAGTCAGCGAATGTGCCAGACGCTGAGGCCCGTAAGGCTCGATTCTGCGCCTTGCAGCTTCCCCTAAACGCGAGTCAGCCGAAAGCGCCGGTATCGCCATAATCGCCTCATTCAACGCCTTGATATCTAACGCATCGCATACGAAGCCTTCCTGACCAGCGGTAATAAATTCCGCGCCGCCGCAGCCGGTGCTGGTGATCACCGGCAGGCCGCAGGCCATCGCCTCCAGTACCACATTAGGAAAGGGATCGTAGAGCGTTGGCAGCAGCAGCCCGTCGGCGGCGTGGTAAAAGGGCTGCACATCCTGCTGCACCCCGACGAACCGCAGCCGATCCAGACAGTTCAGCTGGTTGGCGAGCTGCTGATAGCGAGACAGCTGCTTGTCCTGGCCAACCACAATCAGATAGCGGTCGCTGTTCGCCAGCGCCTCGATCGCCGCCTTTAACCCTTTGCGCTCAAAGCCGGAACCAACGTAGATAAGTACCGTGGCGCTCTCCGGCAGCTGCAGCTGTTGACGCGTTGCATGGCGGCTCGCCTCGCTGGCGGGCTGAAAGCGCTGAGCGTCAATGGCGTTATGAATAACGTGGATTTTCTCAGCGCTGAGCGAAAAGCAGCGCAGAATGTCGCGTTTAACCATCTCCGAGTTGCAGATCACCGCCTTCAGGGAGGCGGCGTTGAACATTTCCGCTTCTGCACGCAGCACGTAGCGGTGATAGGGGCTGAGCGCGGCGCTCAGGCGCTGCCACGGCGAGACGATGCGCGCCCGCTGCTCCAGCCAGACGCGATGCACGCCATCACCGGCGCGAAAAATATCGCAGCCTGCGATGCGCTCGTGGCTCTGAACGATATCGAAGCGCTCTTTTTCCCAGCAGGCGCGCGCCGCGCGCGCAAACCCGCGTTCGCGCGAGATCCGCCCCAGCTTAGGCGGATTGCAGATGTGCAGATGCCAGTCGGGATTCGGCGTGCCCTGCCAGCTGCGCGTGATGATATTGAGATCCAGCTGCTCGCTGCCGAGCGCTTCCAGCGCACGCGAGATAAAGCGTTCGGCGCCGCCGTCAGGACGATATTTCTGGCGGACGATCGCCAGGCGTAATTTAGTCATGGAGGAAATTCCTTGCGGCCTCGACCACATCATCCACCGGAATGGCGCTGAGATAGCGCTCGCGGGTGTTGGTATCGATGGAGTCGGGATTGGGCAGCGGGCCGTAATCGCCAGCCCAGATAACGCGATTGTTTTCGCCCCACGGCCGCCAGAACTGAAGCTTGGTCGGCCCGAACAGCGCGATGCAGGGGGTGTCGAGCGCGGCGGCCATATGCATTGGCGCGGAGTCTACGCCGATAAAGAGCCGGGCGCGATCGATCAGCGCCGCCAGCTGCGGCAGCGTAAGCTGGCCTGCCAGCGACACCAGGTGCGGCGTGGTGCAGAGCGACTGGATGCGCGCGATCATCGCCATCTCATGTTTGTCGGGTGCGGCGGTTAGCACCACTTTACGGTTCGCCTGCGCCAGCTGGTCGATGGTTGCAGCCACCTTCTCCTCTTCCCAGCACTTAAAATTCCAGCGCGAGGTTGGCTGAAAGACGATAAACGCGGCGTCGACGCGCTGTTCAGCCAGCAGTGCATCGACTTTTTGTCCGTCGACGGCGCTGTAGTACATCGAGGCGCGCGCCCCCTGCGGTGAAATGCCGAGCGGCGTCAGCGCCGACATATTCTGCTCCACCGTATGCAGCTGATTATGGTTGCTGGTCGGCACCAGACGGTTGTGGCAGAGCCGCCAGAAGGCGTTGTTGCGCTTATTGAATGCGAAGCCAATACGCAGCGGCGCGCCGCTGGCCAGGGTGATCAGCGCGCTGCGCCACTGGTCGGCGAGATTGATGACGATGTCGTAATGAGCGGCGCGCACGGCGGCGAGCAGGTCGCGCTCGTGGCGCAGTTTGCGCCAGCTTCCTTCCTGCTTCCACTTGCGATCGATAACGTGCAGCTGGCGAATGGCCGGATGCGCCTCCAGCATTGGCCGCGTCTCTTTATAGAGCAGCACGTCGATATTAGCCTGCGGATAGCGCTGGCGTAGCGCGTTGATAACCGGCGTGGTAAGCAGCATATCGCCGTGGTGGCGCAGCTTAATCAGCAAAATATTGTGTGGGGTAACGTCTGCGTGAGTCGGGTTTGCCATACACAAATGCTCTTAATTTTCAGTGAGGCGATTGTAGGGCAAACCCTGCAGCGGTGAAACCTGCGGCGGCGGTTATTTGTCGCGCCAGCGCCAGAGGCGACTCAGCCACAGCAGCAGCTGATACCACTGCTTGAGGCCGCGCGCGTTGCGCAGCATACGCAGGTGCGTTTTGCTGGTGAAGATATCCTCGATAATCGCCTGCTTTGCGTCTGGATCGGGCTCGCGGCGCACGCAGTGGCAGACGCTCAGCGCTTCGTGAGTGATTTGCGCATGAAAAGCGGGGTAAATCGTCACGCTCTCTCTATAGCGCGCGTTGATCTCCTCCAGCATGCGGGCAATCTTCAGATAGTGACGTTGATACTCTACGTTGCGCTGGCCGGTGCGTTTGCGGTTGCTGATCGAGGCGTCGTGCAGGTAATAACGATAGAGCACCTGCTCGGTATAGCGGACGCGCCGCGCATTGAGCATAAACTCGGTGGTCCAGGGAATATCCTGATGATGCAGACCCGGTTCGAACCAGAGCTGCTTCTGCTCGATCAGCGCCCGACGGTAGATGCCCAGCCAGACCACATGCAGGTAACGCCGCGTTTTCAGCGCGGTGTTAAGCCAGGCCGCGCCGTCCAGCACCGACGTGCTGCGCAGGCGATCCAGCGGGATCATCGGTCTGGTGCGCTGGTCGCGCTGAAAATACCATTCGGCGTTGCACTGCGCGGCGTCGAGATCGTCCTGCTCAGCCATCTCTACCAGCGTCTTGTACATCTCCGGTCGCATGGTGTCGTCTGAGTCGGGAAAGGTGACATATTTGCCGCGCGCCACGCGCAGTCCGGCATTGCGCGCGCGCGATACGCCGCCGTTTTCCTGGTGAATCACCCGGATATGGGGATGCTGCGCCGCCCAGGCGTCGGCGCGCGCGCCAGAATCGTCGGTAGAGCCATCGTCGACGATAATGATTTCCAGCGAGGTCAGGGTCTGCGCCAGCAGCGACTGCATAAAGGCATCGAACATCTCGCCCGCGTTGTACATGGGAGAGATGATGCTGAGCAAAGGAGAAGAATCAGGCTGTCCTGTCATATTGTCCGTTTGTTTTTCCGTCGCGCCAGCTGCTTGTCCAGCCTGGCGGAAATAAAATCGTGAATATCGTTAAGCTTGCGCGCGTCCAGCCTGTAGAGCTGTTCCGCCGGATGATGGAACTGATAGAGCGCCTCAAAGACAAACGAGGAGGGCGCGATATGATCTGGACCAATCAACAGCACGTCGCCAAGCGGGCGTTGCTCTTCAACGCTGCACGGCCCATATATCAAAATAACCGGCACCTGCTGCGCGTCGGCGATATAGACATTTCCCGAGTCCGAGGCGACATAAAAGTCCATTTCGGCAATGGCGGCCGGCAGGCTTTCCAGCGGGAGCTTACCGATAAGATTAACAATATTCTTGCGCTCGCCGGTTACCTTGAAGAGCTCCTGCAGGCGGGTCTGCTCATTCGGGGCGCCAAAAGCGTAAAAGGTGCAGGGTAAATCGTCCAGACTATCGAACAGCGTTTTCCAGATAGTGGGAGGAATGGTTTTAGCCTGGTTGCCTGCGGTGATGCTAAACCCGATCTTTGCGCCCTGACCGGAAAAAATCTCCTCCGGCAGCGTGTCCGGCTGCCAGAGCGGGCGGGTTGCGTGCGTAGGATAGCTCTCTTTGGTAAAAGAGCGATCGGCCAGCTTTAAGTAGTTCTCTACCGTTAGCGTGTTTTTTTCGTGGCTGACCACGCCGCTGGCGGTCAGGTAAAAAATGTCCTGATAGGCTTTACGCTTATAGGTGGTTAAAAATTGCTTATTGCTGGCGTTGCAGCAGGCGGCGACAAATAAGTTCAGGTTGTTGGGATGCAGCAGATAGATATTGTCGTAACGGTTAAGAAGCTGCCACACCAGCCGAAACTTCTTCATCAGGCTGCTTTTGTAATCTTCGATATACCAGAGGGTTTCCAGCGTATCGTCGCGCTCCGCCAGCGGCGCAACGCTGCGGCTGAGCAGCGCATCGCTTTTTTGCAGATGCGCCAGCAGCGGCGTGATATTCACGAAATCGCCGATTTTCGCTGTCTGAATCACCAGGTTTTTGCCCGTGCGGGGATGCAGCAGCTTCATCAACCATTTCACCGGCAGAAACAGCAGAAAAAGTAGTACGTAATTCAAAATATTTTCCCTTTAACCGGTCACGCCGAAAGGGAGACCTTTTAGCTCGTAAGCTGCGGAGCGGCAGATAATTCCGTGTGCGACCGCTGCGCAAGCTGCAAATACTGCTCGCAAATAACCGAGAGACTATAAATGCTCAGGTCGAGATGATGCAACTCGGGCGGGTTATGATAAATCTCACGCATTTTCTCCGCCAGAGAGGCGGCGTTCATCTCTGCGAGTCCACGCGCCAAATCGTGCGTCAGGATGGTTGCCGGTCCGCCGGGGCAGCGCGTGCTGACCACCGGCGTCTGGCAGATTAAGGCTTCGACCAGCACGTTGCCGAAGCCTTCGCTGTCGGAGCTAACGACCAGCAGCCGGGCATGACGTATCCAGGGATAGGGATTCGCCTGAAACCCCTGAAAGACGACGCGCTCTGCAATACCCAGGCTATCCGCCTGGCGACGCAGCTGCGCCGCGCGTTCAGGGCTGCCCTGGCCAAGCAGCACCAGCGGAGCCTGAATACCGCTTTGCGCATAGGCCGCCAGCAGCCTGTCGTGGCGTTTGGTTTCGTGAAAGCGGCCAACATGAAGAATAAAATCGGTACCGGCCAGCGGGCAGGGTTTAGCCGCCAGCTGCTTAATTTGTTCGAAATCGAACGGATTCGCGATCACCTGGGTGCGGCTCGGCCGCACGCCGACGTTTTCAGTCAGGTCTTCCAGCACGTAGGGCGAGACGGCAATCAGCTGGCGATTCTGGTAGACATGGCGGATTTTCAGGCGCTTCAGCCACAAAGAGAAGCCTGATTTACGCGCCAGATAGGATGCTGAAAAGACGCCGTGCAGGCAATACCAGGTTTTTTGCGGATCCAGCACGCGCGAATGTTTGACGATGCGATCGGTTTTATGGAGATGCGAAAGCACCAGGTCAAAGTCGCCCTCTGCGCTTTGCGTCTGGTTAAGCGTCTGGTCGAGCAGGCGCGCGCGGCGATGGGTTTCGGTGAGTTTACGCCAGGGACTTTTACAGCGATCTTTAATCACACGGTAATCGACGCCTTCAGGTATCGGGTAATCGCATACGCTACGCAAAGAGAAGAGCGAGACGCGATGACCCAGCGCCACCAGCCCTTCCGCCAGCGTCAGCACGACTTTCTCCGCGCCTCCGCCAGGTAAGCCATCAATGATCATCAGTATGCGTTTCGACAAAATACCTACCTCAACATGCCAGCCCTTAGCGCCTGAAGCGCAAGGCTGTCTCAACCTGGCGGCAAAAAGTGTGTAAACACTAATCTCGTTATCGGCTCAATTTTAAGGGAGTCGCTACAGAAAATCCTAACCTTGTTTTTCATAACCTTAACTTAACAAAGCGTAAGAAATTACGGCCTGAATAAGTTTAGCTTAACCAAAGATGCTCTGCTTTCGGAGAAACAAAGAGAGCTGCGGTTAAAATTTTTGCGACTTATGCTCAGCCTGCGTAACATAACGCTTTATAGCGACCCTTCGTACTACGGATAAGCCATGGAAAAACCAGCATTTTTAATTACGCTTGATACTGAAGGCGATAACCTGTGGCGCAACCGTAGCGGCCAGGTCACAACGCATAACGTTCGTTTTCTGCCGCGTTTTCAGGCGCTGTGCGAAAAATATGGTTTTAAACCCACCTGGCTGACCAATTACGAGATGGCGAGCGATCCCGCCTATGTCGATTTTGCCCGCGATCTGCTGGCGCGCGGACAAGGCGAAGTGGGCATGCACCTGCACGCCTGGCACAGTCCGCCCGCGCACGCACTGACCGACGATGACTGGCGCTATCAGCCCTACCTGATTGAATATCCCGAGCAGATCCTGCGTGACAAAGTCGCCTTTATGACCGATCTGCTGGAGACAACGTTTCAGACTAAAATGCGCAGCCATCGCGCAGGACGCTGGGCGTTCAACGAAATCTATGCGCAGGCGCTGGTGGATAACGGCTATCTGGTGGACTGTTCCGTTACGCCGCGCGTTGACTGGCGCGGCTCCGCCGGCGCGCCACAGGGAAAGGGCGGCACGGATTACAGCCGTTTTCCCGACCGCGCCTATTTTCTCGATCTCAACGATATCTCGCAGCCTGGCCAGTCTGGCCTGCTGGAAGTGCCCATGAGCATTCAGTATCGGCATGGCCCTTTCGCCAGCCGACTGAAAAAAAGCTGGGACAGGCTGCGAGGCAAGCGGCGAGGCCCCTCGGTAAACTGGCTCAGGCCCGTCGGCGGCAACCTGGCACAGATGAAGCGGGTGGCCGAGCAGAGCCTGGGTCAGGGCGCTGACTATGTGGAGTTTATGCTGCACTCCTCCGAGTTTATGCCCGACGGCAGCCCGACCTTTAAAAATGAAGCGGATATTGAACGCTTATATGACGATCTGGAGCAGCTGTTTAGCTGGTTGCAAAGCCGCACGCAAGGCATGACGCTGACCGAGTTCGCCCTGCAGAAAAAGCAGCAGCTACTCCCGGCGGTATAGGGCCGCAGCGGGCTTTTTTTTGCCGATGCGGCGCAGCGAAGAGAAAAAGGTATCCAGGCCAGGATAGCGCATCTGCCAGTACTTCTTCGGCTTGCAGTAGCCTCGGCACAGCGCGGCGGCGGCCTTTAGCGCTTTCCTGGTATCGGCGGAGTAGTAGTAATAGCCATAGAGCGCCTTTGACATGCTTTTTACTTCGCTAAAACAGTTCAGCATCATGCCCGTCGCCAGCTTCTGGAAATCGGGCTCATCGCGTCTCGCTTCAGCCAGGGCGCTTATTTTTTCCAGCGCGAAAAGCATATCGTGAATATCGCTCGGGCGAACATTGCGCGTAATACCGCGACGGTTGTCGCGGTAGTAATAAAGCGTGTTGTCCAGATGGCAAATTCGCTGCGTTTTGAAGTACTGGAAGGGGGTAAAAATAACATCCTCATAGCGACGACCATCTTCAAAACGCTCATCTGCTACCAGGGTATGACGGTAGATGCGATTCCACAAGTGCCACATCGCACGTTGAAACAGCGGCTGCAAACAGGCAAGGCCCTGAGCAGAAAAATCATAGGCCGTTCGCTGCGCCGTTTCGCTCGTTGGTGCGACAGGCGGCGTTTCGTCAAAGCGCGCATAGTTGAAATCAATCAGATCGTCGCGGCCAGCGAGCAGCACCGGCTTAATGACCGCATAGTAGTTGCTGCTGACCAGGTCGTCGCCGTCCAGGAAGGTCACAAACTCGCCGCGAGCCTCCCGCAGCCCGACATTGCGCGTTGTCGCAATGCCCTGATTTTCCTGGCGAATAAAAGTGATATGGCAATGAGCGTAGTGCGCCAGCAGCGCCGTAACCTGCTGCGTTGAGCCATCGGTCGAACCATCGTCGATAATAACGATCTGCATATCGTCATCAGCCTGGCTCAGCAGCGAGGTCAGGCAGGCTGTAATAAACGCCTCGTCATTGTGAAAAGGAATAATGACGCTTAGCAGGAAGCGCTGTTCTGCCATTATCGCCGCGCCTCAGAGAGAGAGGGTTGTCTCACGATCGCCACGCTGAAGATAATCGCCAGACAATAAAGCAGCGTTCCTTCGGTACTAAAGAAAATCACGTCGCTCAGGCCATAAATGATGAGCGAGAGCCCCACAGAGAGTAAGGCCGGGTTGCGCAGCGGCCTGAACGCGCTGTAAATCAGGCTCAGGTAAAGACCGATAAGAGAAACAATGCCGAACAGACCTTTGATTGAAAAGTTTTCCAGCACTTCATTATGCATATGCACGGTGAGATAAATCTCCGCGCCATACAGGCTGGGGTTCTGCCTGATAAGGGCCTTTGCTTTCTCGCCCCGCTCTTCAGCCGATTGCCCTGCCAGAGCGCTGGCACCCGTTTTCATTGCGACGGTCTGCATACTGAGACGGGAGATAATCGAGTTCTCTCCCTGCGTCTCATGCATCATCGCAATATTATCTTTGAGATCCTGAATGCGCGCCTGAATTTTGCTCTGAAACACCAGCGCGCTAATCACCAGCAGTAGAGGCAGGGCGGAAAAAAGAATAATTTTATGCTTACGCTGGATCGCATCTTTAGTAAACAGCACCTGGATCAGCACCAGAATGGGATAAGCCAGCATGGCCGCGCGCGTCCCGGTCAGAATGATGGTGGTATAGGTCACCATAAACAGCAGGGCAAACAGCCAGATTTTATGCCGCGTTCTGAACAGCAGCGCTGATTTAATAAAAACCAGGTTAACCGCTGTAAGAATATAGGCGGCGATGGTGGCGCGATCGTAATTCAGCTCTACCCGACCGATATTAAGATGGATACCCTGATACAGGGCATAGGCGTTTACCGCCAGGCCTGTGACAACGGCGACAATCAGCGCGGTTCGCTGGCGGATGCGCTGGTCGTTCAGCGTCACCAGCAGCAGGAATGACGCAGCGATTTGCAGCCTGCCGGTTGACTGATACTGGCGGTACAGCGTGATGTAATCGCCGGGCTGCTTAAAAATCGTCGTCCAGATAATGCTGACCAGCCCCACCAGGAAAAGGGCGGCAGGCAATACCAGATGCTTTTTCTCTTGCAGGTAATACCGGGCGTAAATAATAAAACCCGCCAGCGACAGATAGCTGGTGAGGTAAAAGACATTTCTGCCAAATGAACCGCCGAAGGGCGCGGTTAAAAAGGCGAGCGCGCTGCCGGTAAAAATGAGCAGGCTAAAAAAAAGAGGCGGCGTATCCTGCCGAAAAAGAGTCAGCTTAATGTTCATTGTTACTACCCGTTATAGCGCTCAACGCGCCGTTAAATTCAGTCCTGAATACGGCGTAATCAAAATGCTCTTTTGTCCACTTTTTCGCCTCTTCGCTAAAGCGCTGATAGGTCTGCTGATGAGATAAAGTTTCTACAGCATCCGCGCAGGCGACAGGAGAAAGCAGCAGCGGTCTGGTCATAATATGCCGCACGGGATCGTAGACGTCGTAAGGAAAATCGACGCGGATGCCCGTCAGCTTTTCATGCTCTTCAATGGAGACGGAGGGGGTAAGGCCGATACCGCACACGCCGTTTTTTATCACCTCAGGCTGCCCGTCAACCAGGGGATAAATAACCGGGACGCCGAAATAGAGAGATTCCATGCAGGAGAGACCGAAAGGTTCCGTTACGGGCGTGCTCATATAGATATCGATGCGGTTAAAAAAGGGCGCAATATCCTGCTGAAAGCCGCTGAAGGTGACCTTATCTTTAATGCCCAGCCTCTCCGCCAGCGCGATAAAGGCGTCACGGTCAGGCCCTTTGCCGGCAATCTCCAGCGTCACGTTATGGCCGCGGCGCAGTAATTCCTGCAGCGTTAACAGCGTAACGCTAATCCCTTTCAGGCTAACCTGACGCGAAGCGGTGCCGATTTTGATCGGCGTCGTCAACAGGCGCGGCTCCGGGCGGATGCCGGGCGGCGTCATGATGCGGTTAATCACCACAAAGTGGGGGCAGGGCAGCTTAAAACGATGCTTCATAACCTGAGAAGAGGCTGCCGAGGCGGAGATCACGCCATCTAACATGCGCATAAAGTTCAGGGTTTTATGATTCTCCGGATAGCGCCAGGAGCAGCCATGGTCGTAATAGACCAGTCTGGCGCGTTTCGGCTTCGTCGTCAGACGTGGCACCAGATCCCAGACCACGATCACCTGCGCATCGCTGGCTTCCACCCGCTTCTGCAGCAGATACTTTCTGAGAAACTGAGGCGCCTTTAGCGTAAAACCATTAAATAAGCGGCTGGCGAAGAGGATCTTCTGCTGCGGCATCTGCCGACGGATATCTTCGTCGATCTCATTGCTGATGCAGATAACCTCATCCTTGCCCTCAGAAAAATCATTGATGTACTGAAGAAAAAGGCGCTCAACGCCGCCCATTTTGCCGAGATTGATGATGTGGAGCTTTTTCATCCTAAAAACGTCTCCAGCCTTTCGGCGACCGCTTCCGCGCTAATGTCTGACATGCTGTTGCCCTGAGGAGGGCAGAGTGCCTGCTGATTCTGCCCATAGCCCCCAATCAGCCCCGGATCCGTCGGCCCGTAAAGCGTAATATTGGGGCGATCCAGCGCTGCGGTCAGATGGCTTAGTCCGGTATCTACCGAGACCACCGCTTTTGCACCCGCCAGCTCGCGCGCTATCGCTTCCAGCGTCAGCTTCGGCAGCACCTCGACATAGTCGAAGCCTTCCGCCAGACGCTGGGCGCGCTGATGCTCGTGCTCGGCGCCCCACGGCAGCTTGATACGCAATCCTGCGGGCTGCAGCATACCGATCAGCTCGCGCCAGTGGCTTTCAGGCCAGTGCTTGTTGTCGCGCGTCGTGGCGTGGAGAAACACCAGATAGGGCGGGATATCCTGCGGCACGTCGCGCAAAAAGTGCGCGGCAATAGCGTAGTCGCCTTGGGTCTGCGGCTTTTCATAGCCGAGGCTTTTGGCAAACAGCTCGCGCGTACGCTCTACCGCATGCTGCTTTTTATCGATCTCATGACGTTGGTCGTACCACCAGCTGGCGAAAGGTTCGCGCGCGCTGCGGCTGTCCTGGCCATGCTTGACGCCTCTGGCGAGGCGGGTCACCAGCGCGGCGCTTTTGATCAGCCCCTGCGCGTCGATCACCACATCATAGTGGCGCGACTGCAGCTCGCGCTTGAAGCGCACCCGCTCTTCGCGCTGCTGGCTACCGAACCAGTGTTTACGCCAGCGGCGAATGGCGACCGGCAGGACCTTGTCCACCGCCGGATGCCAGGAGGGGATCTGGGCGAAGTTCTCTTCCACTACCCAGTCGAAGCGAATGCCGGGGATCGCCTGCATGGCGTCGGTCAGAGCGGGAAGCGTATGAAGTACATCGCCCATCGACGAAGTTTTGACGATCAGGACGTGCATGCCGTCTCCTGCGGATGAGCCAGCAGTTCGCTCAGTTCCTGATAAACGCGCTGCGGCTGGATGTCGATCAGGCTCTGATGATAGCCCTGCACGGCATCGCCTTTGCGCACCTTATGGTAGCCGGTAATCAGGCGAATAATACGCACCTGCTTTGCCAGCGGTGGCGTGAAGTCGGGGCTGCTTGGCCCGTAAAGCGCTACCAGCGGCCGGTTGAGCGCGGCGGCGATATGCATCAGCCCGGAATCGTTGCTGACCACGGCGTCACAGCGTGCGATCAGGATAACCGCCTGCTCGAGCTGCGTCTCGCCAGCCAGGTTGCGGCAGTGGTGCCGCGCCTCGGCGGGCAGCGCCGCGATAATCTCTTCGCCGCACGCCCGATCTTTTGCCGAGCCGAACAGCACCACCTGCTTGCCTTCGGCGATCAGCTGCTGCGCCAGCGCGGCGTAGTGATAGTGCGGCCAGCGCTTCGCCGGGCCAAACTCCGCGCCGGGGCAAAAGCCGATCAGCGGCCGCTGCGCCGACAGCTGAAACTGGGCGGAGGTCTCGATTTTTTCCTGGTCCTCAACCTGAAGCTGAGGCCAGAGCAGCGGCTGCGGCAGCTGCTGCGCCGAGGCGACCGGCGTGTCGCAGGCTAACGCGATATAGCGCTCCACCATGAGCGGAAACGCCGCCTTATCCAGCACGCGTACGTCGTTCAGCAGGCCATAGCGCATTTCACCGCGCCAGCCGATGCGGCGTTTAATCCCGGCGAAAAAAGGCACCAGCGCCGATTTAAACGAGTTCGGCAGCACATAGGCACGATCGTAACCGCTGGCGCGCAGCGATTTGCCAATGCGACGACGCTCGCCGAGCGCCAGCGCGCCGTGCCCGAGGGGCATCGCCAGCGCCTGACTGACTTCCGGCATGCGCGACAGCAGCGGACGGCACCAGGCCGGCGCCATCACGTCAATTACGGCGTCCGGATGTTGAGCCTTGAGGGTGCGATAGAGGCTTTGCGACATCATCATATCGCCGACCCACGATGGGCCAATAACCAGAATTTTCATCGCCGGTACGCGTTCCTTATGCGCTGCGGTTCAGCCAGGCCATATACTCGGCCACGCCCTGCGCAACGGTTTTGAACGGCTTGTCATAGCCGGCCGCGCGCAGGCTGGTGAGGTCCGCCTGAGTATAGGCCTGATAGCGGCCTTTTAGTTTTTCCGGGAAGGGAATGTACTCAATTTGCCCTTTCTGATGGAATTTCAGCACCGCGTCCGCCACTTCCTGGAAGGATTCGGCGCGACCGGTGCCGCAGTTATAGATGCCGGAGATGTTGTTTTCCCAGCACCACAGATTTACCGCTACCACGTCGTCAACGTGGATAAAGTCGCGCTTAAAGCCGTCGCTGCCTTCAAACAGTTTTGGGTTTTCGCCGTTGGCGATCTGGGTGTTGAGATGGAACGCCACGCTCGCCATGCTGCCTTTATGACCTTCGCGCGGGCCGTAGACGTTGAAGTAGCGGAAGCCGCACACCGGCGAATCCGCTTCCGGCAGGATCTGGCGCACATAGTGGTCGAACAGCATTTTCGAGTAGCCGTAGACGTTCAGCGGCTGCTCATATTCGCGCTTCTCGATAAAGTTGTCGTTGCGGCCGCCGTAGGTCGCCGCAGAGGAGGCGTAGAGAAAGGGGATCTCACGCTCGAGGCAGTAGTGCAGCAGGTCTTTCGAGTACTGATAGTTGTTATCCATCATGTACTTGCCATCCCACTCGGTGGTGGCAGAACAGGCACCTTCATGGAATACCGCTTCGATCGGGCCGAAATCTTCGCCCGCTGCGATATAGGTCAGAAACTCCTCTTTATCCATGTAGTCGCTGATATCCAGATCGGCCAGATTGACGAACTTGGTGCCGTCTTTCAGGTTGTCGACCACCAGAATATCGCTGATGCCGCGATTGTTGAGCGCCTTGACGATATTGCTGCCAATCATTCCTGCGCCGCCAGTGACGATAATCATGTGCTCTACCTTAAACGTTGGGGCGTGAAACAGGCGGTTTCACGCGCTAATGCCTCACATCATAACATTACATCACGGAGCAGGCAGCCAGATGACTCCGACACGATGGCGGTGCCTCGCTCCCTGACGTGAACTATGCTGCAAAATTAACATTCTCCTGGTGGATTTATCGTTAGCGCACTTCTTCTTCAGTAAGATGTGCCGAAATTATGCCATCTGAGGAGAACAATGATGACAGCGCAATTTTATCAGCAGATCCGCCAGCAGCTCGATACGGCGCACCGGGAGGGGTTGTTCAAGCAGGAGCGCATCATTACGTCCGCGCAGCAGACCGATATCGACGTTGGCCAGCAGCAGGTGATTAACTTTTGCGCCAACAACTACTTAGGCCTGGCAAACCATCCCGCGCTGATTCAGGCGGCAAAAGAGGGCATGGATACGCATGGTTTCGGCATGGCCTCGGTGCGCTTTATCTGTGGCACGCAGGATACGCATAAGCAGCTGGAGAAAAAGCTGGCGGCGTTTCTCGGCATGGACGATGCCATTCTCTATTCATCCTGCTTCGACGCCAACGGCGGGCTGTTTGAAACCCTGCTCGACGCGGAAGACGCGATTATTTCCGACGCGCTAAATCATGCCTCGATTATTGACGGCGTGCGGCTCTGCAAGGCGCAGCGCTATCGCTACGCCAATAACGATATGCAGGCGCTGCGTGCCTGTCTGGTTGAGGCGCGGCAAAAAGGCGCGCGCCATCTTCTTATCGCCACCGACGGCGTCTTCTCTATGGACGGCGTTATCGCCAACCTGCGCGCCATCTGCGATCTCGCCGATGAGTTTGATGCGCTGGTGATGGTGGATGACTCGCATGCGGTGGGCTTTGTCGGCGCGGCCGGTCGCGGCACGCATGAATATTGCGACGTCATGGGGCGCGTCGACATCATTACCGGCACGCTGGGCAAAGCGCTGGGCGGCGCGTCGGGCGGTTATACCGCCGCTCGTGCCGAGGTGGTCGAGTGGCTGCGCCAGCGTTCGCGGCCCTATCTCTTCTCAAATTCGCTGGCGCCGGCGATCGTTGCCGCCTCTATCCGCGTGCTCGACCTGCTGAGCGAAGGCGACGGCCTGCGGCAGCGTCTGTGGGACAACGCCCGCTTTTTCCGCGAAAAGATGACGGCGGCCGGTTTTACCCTGGCGGGGGCCGATCACGCCATTATTCCCGTGATGCTGGGCGAAGCGAGCGTGGCGCAGGAATTTGCCCGTTTGCTGCAGCAAGAGGGCATTTACGTGACCGGCTTTTTCTATCCGGTGGTGCCGCGCGGCCAGGCGCGTATCCGCACGCAGATCTCAGCGGCGCATACCCAGCAGCAGCTGGAGCGCGCGGTTGAGGCCTTTACCCGTATTGGACAACAGCTCGGCGTGATCGCCTGAGGAGCCTTGAATGAAAGCCTTAGCCAAACTTCACGCGCAGGAAGGCATCTGGATGGTAACCGATGCGCCGATCCCGGAGCCGGGCCATAACGATTTGCTTATCAGGATCCGCAAAACGGCTATCTGCGGCACCGACATCCATATCTACAACTGGGATGACTGGTCGCGCAAAACCATTCCGGTGCCGATGATCGTCGGGCATGAGTATGTTGGCGAAGTGATGGCGATCGGCCAGGAGGTACGCGGCTTCAGCATTGGCGATCGCGTTTCAGGCGAAGGGCATATTACCTGTGGCCACTGCCGCAACTGTCGCGCCGGGCGCACCCATCTGTGCCGCAATACCATTGGCGTCGGCGTAAACCGGCAGGGCTGCTTTGCCGAATATCTGGTAATCCCCGCCTTTAACGCCTTCCGCATTCCCGACAATATTTCCGACGAGCTGGCCGCGATTTTCGATCCCTTCGGCAATGCGGTGCATACCGCGCTGTCGTTCGATTTGGTGGGAGAAGATGTGCTCATCTCCGGCGCTGGCCCTATCGGCATTATGGCCGCGGCGGTATGTAAACATGTCGGCGCGCGCAACGTGGTGATCACCGATATCAACGACTATCGCCTTGACCTGGCGCGCACCATGGGGGTAACGCGCGCGGTTAACGTGGCGCGGGAAGATCTGCGCGGGGTGATGCGCGAGCTGGGCATGACGGAGGGGTTCGACGTCGGGCTGGAAATGTCCGGCGCGCCCCCGGCGTTTCGCACCCTGCTGGAGGTGATGAACCACGGCGGGCGTATTGCGCTGCTGGGCATCCCGCCGGGCGAGATGGCGATCGACTGGAATCAGGTGATTTTCAAAGGACTGTTTATTAAGGGCATCTATGGCCGCGAGATGTTTGAAACCTGGTACAAGATGGCGGCGCTGATACAGTCAGGGCTCGATCTGACGCCCGTGATCACGCACCGCTACGCGATTGACGACTTCCAGCAAGGCTTCGATGAGATGCGCTCCGGGCGCGCCGGGAAAGTGGTGCTGAGCTGGGATTAAAAAAAGCCGCGCAGGCGGCTTTCGTTTATTGCTGCTGCTTCTCTGCATCCGTCAGGTAGCGCACCTTACGGGTGTAGTCCTGACCTTTAAAGGTCAGCGGCTGACGAGGATCGGCCAGATATTTTTGCCATTCTGACAGCGGGAAGCCGCCGTGTGCGCCCACCACCTCCGGCGGGATCACGCCCGGTTTGCCGCCGATACGTTTAGAGACCGGCCAGTTCGCCCACTCGCCCAGGTTAACGGTGCGCAGGTCGAGCAGATCCAGCAGGCACGCCAGCGGCAGCTGATCGGTCGGTGGCTGGCTGTCGTTCATTAATTTCCAGGTGTCGTCGAACAGCGTCAGCCAGAGCGGACAGACGCGCTGCCAGGTCTGGCGCGTGGCCGCCAGATAGGCGCCGTTAACGTGGTCTTCAAGGTAAGGGCGCACGCTGAGTTGATAGTAGGCGGGGATCGTCTCCTGCGCCGCGCCGGCCAGTTTGGCGATCATCTTGCCCTGGCGAAAGCTGGAGTAAAAATGCCCGTTTTTCATCTGAATTTCAGGCATTTTAAGCAGATTGAGATCGGAATCGATCATCAAAATCCCTTCTCCTTGCGCATGCAGCGGCGCCTGCATTTTAATCAGCCGACTGCGATAAATTTGCTTATAGGGATAGGCCTCTTCGCGATGCGGCACCTCAAGCGTCACAATGCGGGTTTTAGGCGGGAGTTCGCCAAATGCGGCGGCGGGCTGATCGCTGACGATAACAATCTCCTGCGCCTCGGTGGCAAAGCGCTCGGCAAACAGCGCGCTGAGCTTCGCCTCCTCAATGTAATCTTCCCCGGTGCAGGGAATAACAACAGAGGTCACGGGGATGGCACCCTGCACGTCGGGCTGCGCGTACGGCAGATTATGGCGTGCGCGCACGCGGCGAAAACGTGGGTTAAGAAAGTTAAGCATGCTTCTTCCTTGTGACGCTTTTTAAGATGGTTTCCACGCCGTTCACGTAGGTTTCGATGGCGTATTGCGATCGAACGCGCGCCGACGCGGCATGGGTTAATCGTTGACGCAAGGCGTCATCCTGCCAGAGTGTGACGAGGTGCTGAGTTAGTTGCGCTACATCGCCATATTCGAACAGCAGGCCGGTGTCGTTATGGCTGATTAACTCCTCCGTGCCGACCACGCGGGAGCCCGTCACGGCGGTATTCACCAGCATCGCTTCCAGCACGACGCGCGGCAAACCTTCGCTGCGGGAAGCCAGGATAAAGACGTCGAACGCGGCGAGGTAATCCAGCGCGTTATTCTGAAAGCCGGTAAAGATAACCCGATCGAGAATCGCTTCCCTGGCAGCCAGCTGGCGCAGCGCAGCCGCTTCAGGCCCATCGCCAACCACAATCATTTTCCAGTTTGCCTCGGGGCAGGCCTGGTTAAACTGGCTCAGCGCCTGCAGAACATGGTGGTTTGACTTTCGCAGGATCAGGGAGCCGATAGTGCCGAAAATAAACGCCTCTGCCGGCAGGTTTAGGCGCTGGCGCACCGTCGCCCGGTCGGGTAACGGCTGATGGATATCAATGGCGTTAGATACGGTAAAGCAGCGCGACGCCTCAACGCCGCTGGCGCGCAGGGTCTGATTGACGCCGTGCGAAACGGCAATAACGGCGTCGCACTCATCGTTCACCATTTTTGCCAGGCGGGCATTCATCAGCGGCTCAATGCGGCAGTGCTGTACCACGGCAATATCAAGATCGCGTGCGGCGAGATAGCCCTCGACATTGGTGCTGGGCTGATTATTCATATAGAGCGTATCGTAGCGGCCTTGCTGCAGCAGCGCGCGCAGCCTGCGGGCATTTGGCCAGACGCGCCAGCGCGCGTCGATAGCGTCGACCGCCTCTTTTTTCAGGCGACGGTTGAAGAAAAGCAGGGCGCGCGCCGCTTCCTTGGCGATCTTCGCCCAGCCGGGCTGCTTTCTTTGCGGAATAAAGACGACCGGAATAGCGATGGCGTTCAGAACTGATTCGATGGTTTCGCCGTTGCCGCGCGCGTAGTTGTGATAAAAGCAGCAGGTAATATCGAAAGCGCTGCGGTCGATGCGCTTAAGCAGCTCCAGCATGCTGTTGGTGCCGCCGCCCCACTCTCTGCCGTTATCCAGCAGCATAATTTTTTGTTTTGCCGTCCTCATCCTGACAGAAATCCTTATAACCGGTCAGCGTCGCTCGCACCGGATTATAGTGATTTCTGGTCAGAAAAGAATGTTAAGGCTGATCCACAGCGTGAAATAGCGCCTTAAAAAAGCTGTTTCAGCTCCCTTACAACAACGCTCTGGCTCGCGCTCTCCCACACCGCTTCAAACACCTTCGTTGCCGGAACCGGCTGCGGCTGCACTTTACACACCCCTGGCGGCTGGAAAGTCGGTTTTGACGGTCGTGAAGGTGGCTTCGCGGGTGACGTCCCGCTGCGCAGCGGTTCGTTCAGCAGCTGGCTCGGACGCACCAGCGTAATATCGGCGGGCAGGGTCGGCAGCATCTGCTGCAGCACGCGCACCGTATTGGGATGTGGATGACCAATAGCGATGGCGTAGCCGTCCCGCTGCGCCAGCTTTACGGCGCGCGTAAACTGCTGGCGAATCGCGTTGATATCCTGACTATCGTCCAGAAAAACGCGGCGCTTCAGCACCTTCACATGCGTGCCCTGCGCGGCGGGGATCGACTGGCTGTTGCTGATGGTCATGCTGTCGAGAAAATAAAAATTGTACTGATTAAGCGCCTGCATCACCTTAACCATGCCGGGCAGGCTGGAGGTCATTTTGCTGCCCATATGGTTATTCAGACCGACGGCGTAGGGCACGCTGTTGACCGCGCTGCGCAGGATGCGCGCGATCTCTTCGCTGCTCATCTCCGGCGTCAGGGTATCTTTCTCCAGCGGCTGCTTGCTGAGCGGCGCCATCGGCAGATGGATCAGGACTTCATGGCCACCCTGATGCGCTTTGATGGCCATTTGACGTGCCGCGGGCGCATTGGGCAACACCGCAACAGAGATCGCGGCCGGCATCTGCAGCACTTTGTTCTCTTCAGAGGGGCGATAGCCGAAATCATCGATAACGATGGCGAGTTTGCCCGCATGGGCGGCGCAGCTTAACAGCAGTCCGCCGATAGCGGCGGCGAGATGGCGACGTTGAAAAAACACTTACCTTCCTAACCACGGGAGTGGATTGACTGCCTGTCCCTGACGTCGGATTTCAAAATAGAGCGACGGCGTACCGCGTCCGCCGCTGGTGCCCACCAGGGCGATAGGCTGTCCTGCCTTCACCTGGGCGCCAACGCTGACCAGCGCGCTCTGGTTATAGCCGTAGAGACTCATATCCCCTTTGCCGTGCTCCAGCACCACCACCAGCCCGTAACCCTGCAGCCAGTCGGCCATTAGTACGCGGCCGTCGGCGATCGCTTTGACTTCGGCACCTTCCGGCGCATCGATCACCAGCCCTTTCCAGCGCAGTTCGCCCTGAAGCTGTTCGCCGAAGCGATGTTCGATACGGCCACGCACCGGCCACAGCGCCTGGCCGCCTGCGCGGCCGAGGCCGCCGGTGCGCGCCACCAGTTCGCGCTCGCTCTGCGTCGGCTGGTAGGTCGAGCCTTTGGCTTTCGCCTGCGCCTGACGCTGGCGCACTTTTTCCGCTTCCCGCGCCTCGCGCGCTGCGCGCTCTCGCGCCTCGCGTTCGGCCCGGGCGATTTTATCCTGCAGACGGCTCTCGTTCTGCCGCATTTCCACCAGATCGGCCTGGTCTTTTTCCAGCGCGTTTTCCAGTTCGTTCAGGGTTTTCTTGCGCGCCGCGCTCGCCTGCTGCAGCTTTTCCTGCTGGCCTTGCTGCTGGGCCAGCAGCGTTTTTTGCTGCTGCTGTTTCTGCTCCAGCGACGCTTTTTGCTCGCCCAGCGTCTGGCGGGTTTTTTGCAGCGCGTCGATGCTCTGCTGGCGCGCGTCGTTGAGGTAGCCGAAGTAGGCGAGAATGCGTTCGCTGCGCTGGCTCTCCTCGCCGCCGAGCAAGAGCTGCACGCCGTTATGTTTGCCCTGACGGAAAGCCGCATCCAGCTGCTGAGCCAGCAGGGTTTCCTGCTGCGACTGCTGCTTTTCCAGCCGCGCGATCGAGGCGGTAAGCTGGCTGACTTCGCGATTAAGCGCGTTCAGGCTGTTGCGGGTTTCGCGCAGTTGACGGCTGGCCTGCGCAATGACCTTTTCCTGGCTCTGCAGCTGATCGAGCAGCTTGCTGCGCGCAACTTTTTGCGCCTTAACGCTTTTCTCTTTTTCGGCGATATCTTGCTGGATCGATTTCAGCTGCGATTTGCTGTCGTCGGCGCTGTGCGCGGCCGCAGGCAATAACAGAACGCCCGCGCAGAGCAGGCTGAAGGAGAGAGTGGACAGGTGTGCAGGCAACGGGCGTTTCTTTCCGCTGTGACGAGTCCTTGTGGCTAAAACAGTCGCTTTTCCCTTCATAGGCCAGTGATTATTCCACGATGAACAGCCGCTTACCAGCGCAACGCCGCGGGATTTCCTTTACCAAAGATGTCGGTGTTTACCCTGACGCTGAATAAGCGTTACGCCATTTTTGCGATACGGCAATTTTTTTTAGAAAATGACGCACAAATCGTAACTCTGGCCGCTTAGCGTCTGTACATGAGAAGTGGCGCAGGTATACTCAGAACCCTTGTTTTAGCTTAATTAGCCCGGTCTGGAGTCTTTACCCCTCATGCAAGAAATTATGCAGTTTGCAAGCAATCACACCATCCTCAGTCTGGCATGGGTCGTTTTACTGGTTCTGGTGATTGTGACCACCTTTAAAGGAATGTTTTCTAAGGTGAAAGTTATCAGCCGCGGCGAAGCGACCCGCCTGATTAACAAAGAAGAGGCGGTAGTAGTGGACGTGCGGTCGCGTGACGATTACCGCAGAGGACATATTTCGGGCGCCATGAACGTCGCGGCGGCGGATATCAAAAAAGGCAGCTTCGGCGAGCTGGAAAAGCATAAGGCTCAGCCCATAATTGTGGTGTGTGCCACCGGCCAGAGCGCGAGCGAGCCGGCTGAAAAACTGAGCGCCGCCGGCTTTAACCAGGTGACCGTTCTGAAAGACGGCATCAGCGGCTGGAGCGGAGACAACCTTCCGCTGGTGCGCGGAAAATAACATCTATCGAGGTACGCAACATGGCTAATGTCGAGATTTACACCAAGGCGACCTGTCCTTTCTGCCACCGGGCGAAGGCGCTGTTAAGTCAAAAAGGTGTGTCGTTTCAGGAGATCCCCATCGACGGGGACGCCGCGAAACGCGAAGAGATGATCAAACGCAGCGGCCGCACCACCGTGCCTCAGATTTTTATTGATGCGCAGCACATTGGCGGCTGCGACGACCTTTACGCGCTGGACAGTCGTGAAGGATTAGATCCGCTACTGCAGGCGTAAGAGCGGCGCAGGATTTTTCAACTTACAGGACTTAGTCAGATGTCAGAACAAAACACCAACGAAATGCAATTCCAGATTCAACGCGTTTACACCAAAGACGTCTCTTTTGAAGCGCCGAACGCGCCGCAGGTTTTCCAGAAAGAGTGGGAACCGGAAGTGAAGCTGGATCTGGATACTGCGTCATCACAGCTGGCTGACGAGGTTTATGAAGTAGTGCTGCGCGTGACCGTAACCGCCACCGTTGGCGAAGAAACCGCATTCCTGTGTGAAGTACAGCAGGCGGGCATCTTCACCATCAGCGGTATTGAAGGCACGCAGATGGCGCACTGCCTGGGCGCCTATTGCCCGAACATCCTGTTCCCGTACGCACGCGAATGCATCACCAGCCTGGTCTCTCGCGGCACCTTCCCGCAGCTTAACCTGGCGCCGGTAAACTTTGACGCGCTGTTTATGAACTACCTGCAGCAGCAAGGCGAAGGTGCCGAACCACATCAGGATGCCTGATGACTACACACGCTTCGATTAGCGTCATCGGTGCCGGCTCGTACGGCACCGCTCTGGCCATCACCTTAGCCCGCAACGGCAATCCCGTGCTGCTGTGGGGACACAATCCCGCGCATCTGGCGCAGCTGCAGGCCGAACGCTGCAACAGCGCTTTTCTCCCCGACGTGCCTTTTCCCGATAACCTTGAGCTTGAGCCCGACTTAGCCCACGCCATTGCGGCCAGCCGCGATCTGCTGGTAGTGGTGCCGAGCCATGTGTTTGGCGAGGTGCTGCAGCAGATTAAACCGCATCTGCGTCCTGAGTCGCGCATCGTCTGGGCGACCAAAGGGCTGGAGCGCGAAACCGGAAGACTGCTGCAGGATGTGGCGCGCGATATTCTCGGTGACGCGACGCCGCTGGCGGTGATCTCCGGGCCGACCTTCGCCAAAGAGCTGGCGGCGGGCCTGCCGACCGCGATTGCCCTGGCGGCGACCGATGCCTCTTTCGCCGAAGACTTGCAGCAAAAGCTGCACTGCGGCAAAAGCTTCCGCGTTTACAACAATCCTGACTTTATCGGCGTGCAGCTTGGCGGCGCGGTGAAAAACGTTATCGCCATCGGCGCGGGCATTTCCGACGGCATCGGCTTCGGCGCCAATGCGCGCACCGCGCTGATTACGCGCGGGCTGGCGGAAATGAGCCGTCTTGGCGCTGCGCTGGGTGCCGATCCCACGACCTTTATGGGCATGGCTGGCTTAGGCGATCTGGTGCTGACCTGTACCGACAATCAGTCGCGCAACCGCCGTTTCGGCCTGATGCTGGGCCAGGGTGAAGAGGTAGATAACGCGCAACGCATTATCGGACAAGTTGTAGAAGGCTATAAAAACACCAAAGAAGTCAAGGCGTTGGCAGAGCGCGTCGGCGTTGAAATGCCGATTACTGAGCAAATCTATCAGGTGCTCTATTGCGGAAAGTCGGCGCGAGAGGCAGCATTGAGCCTGTTAGGCCGTACAAGGAAGGACGAAAACGGCTCAGGCTGATGCGGGATGCGCAGCATGATCACCTGTAGCGCCATTCAGGCGCTTTTTTTTTCGGGAGAAAACTGCAATGTCGTCTGATGAGTTAGAACTGGTCTGGAACAACATCAAAGCGGAAGCGCGCGCGCTGGCCGATTGTGAGCCGATGCTGGCCAGCTTTTATCATGCGACTTTGTTGAAACACGAAAATCTCGGCAGCGCCCTGAGCTATATGCTGGCCAACAAGCTCGCCAATCCTATTATGCCCGCTATCGCCATTCGCGAAATCGTCGAAGAGGCCTATCGTGAAGATCCGTCGATGATCGCCTCGGCCGCGCTCGATATCCAGGCGGTGCGCCAGCGCGACCCGGCGGTGGATAAATACTCCACGCCGCTGCTCTACCTGAAAGGCTTTCACGCGCTGCAGGCCTATCGCATTGGCCACTGGCTGTGGAACGAAGGGCGCCGCGCATTAGCGGTCTACCTGCAAAATGAAATCTCCGTCTCATTCGCCGTGGATATCCATCCGGCGGCGAACATCGGCCACGGCATCATGCTTGACCACGCCACCGGCATCGTTATCGGCGAAACGGCGGTGGTGGAGAATGACGTCTCGATCCTGCAGTCGGTGACGCTCGGCGGTACCGGCAAGACCAGCGGCGATCGCCATCCGAAAATCCGCGAGGGAGTGATGATTGGCGCAGGCGCGAAGATCCTCGGCAATATTGAGGTCGGGCGCGGCGCGAAAATCGGCGCAGGCTCGGTGGTGTTGCAGCCCGTGCCGCCGCATACTACCGCCGCAGGCGTACCGGCGCGCATCGTCGGCAAGCCGGCGAGTGAAAAACCCTCAATGGATATGGATCAACACTTCAACGGCACCGTACCGGGCTTTGAGTTTGGCGACGGGATCTAACTGAGCCGCGCGCCGGCGTAATCAAGCTGGCGCCAGGCTTCATAAACCACCACCGACACCGCATTTGACAGATTCATGCTGCGGCTCTCTGCGCGCATCGGAATGCGGATCTTATGCTCTGGCGGCAGCGCGTCGAGAATGTCGGCGGGCAGCCCGCGGCTCTCCGGGCCAAACAGCAGATAGTCGCCCGCCTGATAGCTCACCGCGCTGTGCGCTGGCGTTCCCTTCGTGGTCAACGCAAACAGCCGCTGCGGTTGCTCAGCGCGCAGAAACGCCTCATAGCCTGCATGCTTCTGAATGGCGGTAAATTCGTGATAGTCGAGACCGGCGCGGCGCAGCCGCTTGTCGTCCCAGGCGAAACCAAGCGGTTCAATCAGATGCAGCTGAAAGCCGGTGTTGGCGCAGAGGCGAATAATATTGCCGGTATTCGGCGGAATTTCTGGTTCAAATAAGACGATGTTAAGCATAAGGCCCCCGATAACAGGGGCCGAAGCATAGCAAATTATTGACGGCTGGAGGAGTAGAGCGGCAGCCAGAGCGTCAGGCGCAGGCCACCAAGCGGGCTGTCGTCCGCCTTGACCCAGCCGCGGTGCTGCTGGATGGCGGTTTCAACAATCGCCAGGCCGAGCCCGGTACCGCCGGATTCGCGGTCGCGCGCCTCATCGGTGCGGTAGAAGGGACGGAATATCTGCTCGCGATCTTCCGGGCTGACCCCCGGGCCGTCATCGTCGACGTGCACCGTCAGGCCGCTGATATCCACTGAAAAGCTGACGCTGATATGCGAGTGCGAGTAGCGCAGCGCATTGCGCACGATATTTTCCAGCGCGCTCTCCAGCGCATGCGGGTTGCCGTAGAGCGGCCAGGGGCCGGGCGGATAAGGCACGTCGAGCTGCTTGCCCATCTGCTCGGCTTCAAATTTCGCATCCTCCAGCACGTCGTTCCAGAGCTGATTAGCTTTCATCGCCTCGCTGACCAGTGCGTTCTTGTGCTGGGTGCGCGACAGCACCAGCAAATCGTTGATCATGCCGTCCAGACGCTGCGCCTCGGTTTCGATACGCTCCAGCTCTTTGCCTTCGCCGTGTCGGCGGCGCAGCAGCGCCGTGGCCAGCTGCAGACGCGTCAGTGGCGTGCGCAGTTCATGGCTGATATCCGACAGCAGACGCTGCTGCGACGTCATCATGCGCTCGAGCGCGCTAACCATCTGGTTAAAGCTGGAGCCAGCGGCGAGAAACTCCTGCGGGCCCGATTCCAGTTCTGGATGCTGGCGCAAATTACCGCTGGCGACTTCATCCGCCGCATATTTAAGCTTGCGTGCCGGTCGCGCCAGGCTCCACGCCAGCCACAGCAGCAGCGGCGAGCTGATCAGCATGGTGACGATCAGCAGCAGCAGCGGCCGGTCGAACAGCAAGTTAATAAAATCGAGCTGCGAACTGGTCGCCGGACGAATCAGGTAGAGCTGATAGTTATCTTCGCCGTCGCGCACTGCGAAGGGGCCGACCATTTCGATACGGCCATACTTCTTTTTCTGCGGGTGATCGGCGTTGTCGGACTGCCCGATAAAGTTGCGAATCACCTGCATTTCATTATGCTGCGCGCCTATCACGCGGCCTTCGCTGGTGACCAGCAGCAGACGCTGGCCAGGCGGCGCCCACTTGTCGATGGCGCGGGAGAGCCGGCGCCACCACATTAAATCGTTGGGCGGATCCTGCGCCAGCTCCACTTCAACATGTTGCTCAATCATCGTGCCCTGGCGCTGCTCGCTATCAAGCAGCGAGACCATCTGACGCGAATCCAGCTTGGGCACCATCAATACCAGCATCAACACCAGCGCCAGGGTTAACCAGAAAATAGCGAAGATGCGGGTGGTGAGGCTGCCAATCATGAAGCTGAAACCATTAGATAGCCGCGGCCGCGCAGGGTTTTAAACCACGGATGGCCGTCGCGGCGTTCAGGCAGTTTGCGGCGCAGGTTGGAGATATGCATATCGATGGCGCGGTCAAACGGCGTCAGACGCTTGCCAAGCACTTCCTGGCTCAGATGCTCGCGCGAGACGACCTGACCCAGATGCTGCGCCAGCAGGTAGAGCAGGGTGAACTCTGTGCCGGTGAGATCCAGCGTCTGATTGTCGAAACTCGCCTCCTGACGGCCGGGGTTCAGGCGCAGGCAGTCGACTTCCAGCGTCGGCGAGCTGCTGTCGTGCTGCTGTTGCTGTTCGCTCCAGTTGGAACGGCGCAGAATCGCGCGTATACGCGCCACCAGCTCGCGATCGTTAAACGGCTTAGGCAGATAGTCATCTGCGCCCAGTTCGAGCCCCAGCACGCGATCCAGCTCGCTTCCGCGCGCGGTTAACATAATGACGGGCGTCTGATGTTGCTGGCGTAGTTCTTTCAACGTGTCGATACCGTTCTTTTTCGGCATCATCACGTCGAGCAAAAGTAGATCAATGGAGTTATCCAGCAGGCTTAACGCCTGTTCGCCGTCGCTGGCTACCACCACTTCAAACCCTTCCATTTCTAACAGTTCTTTAAGCAGCGAAGTTAATTCGCGGTCATCGTCAACCAACAGGATTTTATTCATTTTTTATTGCCCTCCGCAGGCAAAATACCGTGTTCCTGACTTGTCAATCCAACGCTTTACGTAGTTTTACACCCCCTGACGGATGTTTGCAGCTGTCGCCGTACACTGGCTCTCGTTGAATCGCAAAACGGAACGAACTGGAGTAAACGATGCGCACAGTAACCGCCGTCGTCATTGCCTCAGCGATGGTTCTCAATTACGCCAGCGCAGGAGTAGCAGACACGACGACGATTGACCAAATGCATCAAGGCGGATTGACGACAGGCAGTATGACGCAAAATCCGCAAAGCCACATGTTCGACGGCATCGAGTTGACGGAAGAGCAGCGTCAACAGATGCGAGACCTGATGCAGCAGGCGCGATATGAACGTTCCCCTGTCAGCATCAGCGATATCGAAAACATGCATGGTCTGATTACGGCGGACACGTTTAACGAAGCGGCTATCCGCGCCCAGGCTGAGAAAATCGCGCAGGCGCAAATCGAACAGCATGTCGAGATGGCGCGCATTCGCAACCAGATGTATCACTTGCTAACGCCGGCCCAGCAGGCCGCGTTGCAGAAGAATTACGAGCGGCGGCTTGCCGAGCTGCGCAAGCTCTCGAATTTGCAGTCAGCATCATCACTGCAAGCAGTGAGTAGTACCAGCAGTAACCAGTAACATAGTATCCCTGTTTTCCTTGCCATAGACACCATCCCTGTCTTCCCCGCCATGATGGCGGGGTTTTTTTTGCCTTTTTTGCGCGTTCCCAGCTGCAGGGTCAATCCTGGTGGGCTGGCACCCGCCCGGCATCAACGCTTTATTTAACAAAGTCATTAACCGCATAGATCTTCTGGTAATTAATAACCCCACTTCTTTCTCGTCTCGTTTATTTTTTTAGCGCTATAAGTTATGCCGTAAAAATATAGCGATAAGCGAAACGAAATTAAATAAATAAAGCGAAGCGATGAATTGTTTAAATATATGATAAGAAGATAATAAGTTTTTCATCATTGAGTAAAGTTGACTTAAATCAATATGTTATATAATTTATTAATTTCTTGAATTCTTATGGCTTACTTCTACACTTAATCCTGTCGCAGCAAGGAAGGCGGACATCCCGGGAATATAAATGGAGTGCATTAACCACATTACGTAAATCAATCTGAATATATTAACGGAGTAAGTTATGGCAGAACATCGTGGTGGTTCAGGCAATTTCGCAGACAACCCGCAGAAAGCCTCTGAAGCTGGTAAAAAAGGCGGACAAAACAGCGGCGGTAACTTCAAAAATGACCGTGAGAAAGCCTCTGAAGCAGGCAAAAAAGGCGGTCAGAACAGCCACGGCGGCGGCCGCAGCTCTTCCTGATATTTAACGAGCTCAGCTGTACTCGTGCGTTTCCCCAGGTGGGAAACGGTACCCCGTCCTCTTTGAGGGCGGGGTTTGTTTTTTCTGGCATTCTGCCAGCCTTTCTTTCCTGAGTACGCAGGGTTTATGCGCAGCGACAATCTGGATGTTAAACTTTAGCCATTCCTTTATTTCGGGTGCATGCCTGTAATGGCTGAGGGAGCACACTATGCAACCCACCTACGCTCGTCTGGTAAAGCGCGCGGCGCTTGCGGCGACCATCCTGGCGACCTGTCTGCTGTTCGTGAAAATTTTCGCCTGGTGGTATACCGGCTCCGTCAGCCTGCTGGCCGGCCTGGTCGACTCGCTGGTAGACATCGCCGCCTCGCTGACCAATCTTTTGGTGGTGCGCTATGCGCTACAGCCCGCTGACGCCAACCATACTTTTGGTCACGGCAAAGCGGAGTCGCTGGCGGCGCTGGCGCAAAGCATGTTTATCTCCGGTTCGGCGCTGTTCTTGTTTCTGACCGGGATTCAGCATCTGGCTTCGCCGAATACGCTACGCGCGCCGCTGGTCGGGGTGGTGGTTACCGTGGTAGCGCTCTGTTCCACTCTGCTGCTGGTGGCGTTTCAGCGCTGGGTGGTGCGCCACACCCACAGCCAGGCGATTCGCGCCGATATGCTGCACTACCAGTCCGATGTGGTGATGAACGGCGCTATTCTGATTGCGCTGGCCTTAAGCAGCTACGGCTTCGCCCGCGCAGACGCGCTGTTCGCGTTAGGCATCGGTGCCTATATTCTCTACAGCGCGCTGCGCATGGGTTACGACGCCGTGCAGTCGCTGCTGGACCGCGCGCTGCCCGAAGAGGAGCACAACATTATTCTCAATCTGGCGCTGAACTGGCCGGGCGTAGAGGGCGTGCACGACGTGCGAACGCGCCAGTCAGGGCCGACGAAATTTATACAGCTGCATCTGGAGCTGGACGACGATTTACCGCTGGTGCAGGCGCATCGCGTAGCGGATCAGGTAGAGAAAGCGCTGCGTCAGCGTTTCCCTGGTTCGGACGTCATTATTCACCAGGATCCCTGTTCGGTCGTACCGATTGAACAGCAGAACTCGCCCGGCTTTTAACCTGATTGAATCAGTTCCATCTATTTAAAATGACGAAGCGCTAACATTACTGCAAAAAATTTAGTGAAAACTTGTCTGACCTGAATCAATTCAGCTGCAAGCCTTTGATATACTATCTGCCATCACGGGTCGCGCATAGGGTAAGCCGTTTGACGGCGCACGACAGGCAGGATTAACTTTTCGTTTTAACAATCCAGAGGTTGTCATGATCAAAAAAATTGGTGTATTGACCAGCGGCGGCGACGCCCCCGGCATGAACGCAGCCATTCGCGGCGTTGTGCGCTCAGCGCTGAGCGAAGGACTGGAAGTTTTTGGTATCTATGACGGCTATCTGGGATTGTACGAAGACCGGATGATCAACCTCGACCGCTACAGCGTGTCGGATATGATTAACCGCGGCGGTACCTTCCTGGGCTCGGCGCGTTTTCCCGAGTTCCGCAACGACGAAGTACGTCAGGTCGCCATTGAGAATATGAAAAAGCGCGGCATCGACGCGCTGGTGGTTATCGGCGGCGACGGCTCCTATATGGGCGCGAAGCGTCTGACCGAAATGGGCTTCCCCTGCATTGGTCTGCCGGGCACCATCGATAACGACGTAGCGGGCACTGACTACACCATCGGCTACTTCACCGCGCTGGAAACCGTGGTGGAGGCGATCGACCGCCTGCGCGACACCTCTTCTTCGCACCAGCGCATCTCTATTGTCGAGGTGATGGGCCGCTACTGTGGTGACCTGACCCTGGCGGCGGCGATTGCCGGCGGCTGCGAATTTATCGTGCTGCCGGAAATCCCCTATACCCGCGAAGAGCTGGTGATGGAGATTAAAGCGGGCATCGCGAAAGGCAAAAAGCACGCGATCGTGGCGATTACCGAGCATATCTGTGATATCGACGATCTGGCGAAGTACATCGAAGCGGAAACCAAACGCGAAACGCGCGCGACCGTGCTTGGTCATATTCAGCGCGGCGGTGCGCCTTGCGCTTACGACCGTATCCTCGCTTCACGCATGGGTGCCTATGCGATTGAGCTGCTGCTGCAGGGCTACGGCGGCCGCTGCGTCGGCATCCAGAACGAGAAGATGGTGCATCACGACATCATCGACGCTATCGAAAACATGAAGCGTCCGTTTAAGCGCGACTGGCTGGAAACCGCGAAAAAACTCTACTGATCCCCTTCGGTAATCAGGCGCGTCCGTAGGGCGCGCCTTTATTATAACCATCTATATTCCTGCCAGTTATAAATGCTTATTTTTAATTCTTTTAGCATTAAAATGGTTTATGTCACGCTACCGGCCTGATGACATCGGGAGCGTGCATAATGAACAAGTGGAGTATCGGTATTACCCTTCTGCTGGCCTCTGCCAGCGTTCTGGCAAAGGATTACCAGCTGTTAAACGTCTCTTACGATCCGACGCGCGAGCTGTACGAGCAGTACAATAAAGCCTTTGCCGCCCACTATAAGCAGGAAACCGGCGATAACGTGGTGATCCGCCAGTCGCACGGCGGCTCAGGCAAACAGGCTACCTCCGTGATCAACGGCATTCGCGCCGATGTCGTGACCCTGGCGCTGCAATCCGATGTCGATGCCATTGCCGAACGCGGCCGCATTGACAAGAACTGGCTCAAGCGTCTGCCCGACAACTCCGCGCCTTATACCTCCACCATTGTTTTCCTGGTGCGAAAAGGCAACCCGAAAGGCATTCACGACTGGCCAGATTTAGTTAAGCCAGGGGTTTCCGTTATCACCCCGAATCCAAAGACCTCAGGCGGCGCGCGCTGGAACTATCTGGCGGCATGGGGCTGGGCGCTGGATCAGAACAACGGCGACCAGGCGAAGGCGCTGGCCTACGTAAAAGCGCTGTTTAAAAACGTCGAAGTTCAGGACTCCGGCGCACGCGGTGCAACCAATACCTTTGTTGAACGCGGTATCGGCGACGTGCTGATCGCCTGGGAAAATGAAGCCTACCTGGCGGTCGATAAGCTGGGTAAAGACAAGTTTGAAATCGTAACGCCGAGCGAATCCATTCTGGCGGAGCCGACCGTTTCCGTCGTGGATAAAGTGGTGGACGGCCAGGGCACGCGTAAAGTTGCGGACGCCTATCTGAAATATCTCTACTCGACGGAAGGCCAGACTATCGCCGCGCAAAACTACTATCGCCCACGCGATGCGGAAGTGGCGAAGAAATTCGCCAGCACCTTCGCGCCCGTGAAGCTGTTTACCGTCGATAATAAGTTTGGTGGCTGGACGCAGGCGCAGAAAACGCACTTTGCCGACGGCGGCACCTACGATCAGGTGATGAAGCCTTAATCGCGCAAGCGCAGTGAAGACGGTCAGCTACCATGCTGGCCGTTTTTATTTGTGCGTGACATTGCGTGGTCGCCAGGCGAGGATGCAAAAAAAAATCGGAAAGAGGGGCTTTGCTATGCAGGAACGTCGCCGTGCGCTGGGCCTGATTGCGCTGCTGCTGTTGATCCTGATAAGCGGTTTAGTCGTTGCCGCCCTCCACCTGCATAAAAACAGCGATGCGCTGTGGCACATCGTCAGCGAAAAGTGCGAGCCGAATCAGCGCGCAACGGGCGCGCCCGCCCCCTGTCAGCGCGTCGAGCTTGAGCAGGGCTATGCGCTGCTCAAAGATCTCAACGGGCCGCTGCAGTATCTGCTGATCCCGCTGGCGAAAATCAGCGGTATGGAAAGCCCGGCGCTGCTCGACCCCGCGACGCCCAATTTCTTTGCCTTCGCCTGGCAGGCGCGCGCGCAGCTGGCGGCAAAGCGCGGCGCGCCCATTCCCGACAGCGCGCTGTCGCTGGCGATCAACGCCGAGTATGGCCGCACCCAGAATCAGCTGCATATCCATATCTCCTGCCTGCGTCCCGACGTACGCCGCTCGCTGGACCGTCTCGCGCCCGCGCTTTCAGACCGCTGGCAGGAGGAGAAGCTGCTTCAGCACCCTTACCAGATACGCGCGCTCACGCTGCCCGAGCTGACGCAGCAGAGCCTGTTTATCCGCGTGGCGAACGAGATCCCCAACGCGCGCAGCGAAATGGGCAAATATGGCCTGGCGCTGGCGGCGCTGCCGGATGGACGCCTGGCAATAATGGCGCTGGCGCGCAACTGGCTGTTGCTAAACCGGGGATCGGCAGAGGAGCTGCAGGACCACAGCTGCGGGATATTGCGGCAATAAAAAAGGCGGCCTGAAGGCCGCCTTTTCTGCGTATCGAAGGTTACGCTTTTTTCGCTTCTGCCGCTGCCTTAACGATAACGGCGAAGGCGTCAGCCTTCAGTGAGGCACCGCCAACCAGCGCGCCGTCGATGTCCGGCTGGGTGAAGAGTTCAGCCGCGTTCTTGTCGTTAACGGAGCCGCCGTACTGAATGATCACCTGCTCGGCGACCGCAGCGTCTTTTTTCGCGATGTGCTGGCGAATAAATTTGTGCACCGCCTGCGCCTGCGCCGGGGTCGCTGATTTGCCGGTGCCGATAGCCCAGACCGGCTCATAGGCGATAACCGCGCCGTTAAAGGCTTCCGCGCCCTGAGTTTCCAGCACCGCGTCGATCTGGCGCGCGCAGACTTCTTCCGTCTGGCCCGCTTCGTTTTCCGCTTCGGTTTCACCAATGCACAGCACCGGCACCAGGCCTGCCGCTTTCAGCACGGCGAATTTCTTCGCGATGAACTCGTCGCTCTCTTTGTGGTAGGTACGACGTTCAGAGTGACCGATAATGATATATTTCGCGCCGATATCTTTCAGCATGTCCGCGGAGGTTTCGCCGGTAAAAGCGCCGGAGAGGTTGACGTCGACGTTCTGCGCGCCCAGGGCGATATGGCTGCCGGAGATGGCGTGTTTCGCCTGGTCGAGGTAGATAGCCGGCGGGGCGATCGCCACGCCGCAGCCGTCAACGCCGGAGAGCGCTTTGCGCAGGCCTTCGATCAGCTCGCCTGTCATCTGCTTGCTGCCATTCAGTTTCCAGTTACCCATAACCAATGGATGTCGCATTCTATCCTCCGCGTTACGCGATTCATTAAATTGCACTGCCAGCAGGCAGCGTAGACTGCCAGACAGTATAGAGATCTATCAGGTTAATGGCTTTGCTTTTCGTCATTTTTGCCGCCCTGATCGGCAGGCGGCAGCGCCAGTTTTATTGGCTCGATAGCGAAGGTCAGACCCTTGTCGCCGTTGTCCGCCACCACGAAGCGCAGCGCGCCTTCTGTGCGGGAAAAATAGCGCGCGCCTTTGCCTTCGCTCAGCAGCGCGTTGAGCTTTTTCCGCGCTTCGTCCGGCGTAAGGCCGGGTACGAAAAAGCGCAGCAGCGCTGTCATATAGGCCATCGCCTTCTCCTGCGACGCTTTCTGATCCGGGCCCGGCACCGGCAGCCAGGTAAGCTGCAGCGTTTTCACTTTTCCGGTTCCCTGCTCCAGCGCGGTAGAGGCGTAGAGGGTTTCGCTGATTTTGCTCGCCGCGCGCGTCAGGCGACTGCTGTCGTTCCTGTTATCGATGGCACGATACTCCATCAGCGGCAGGTCGGCGTTGGCGGCGTTATACCGTTCGCGGAACTGGCCGATGGTCATATCAAAGGTAGGCGCGCCCGCCAGCAGGTAGGGTGCGGCAGGCACGGATTCACTGCGCTCGCGCAGCGGGGGATCGGCGGCAAATGCCGGGGCCGTTAGCGCAAGGCTCAGCAGCAGCGCGCCAGGCAAATTCTTCATTTCGTTGGCTCGACCAGTAAACTCTGCGCCAAATTAGAACGGGTTTTACCTGTGAAAGTCAAAAGCGCGACGGGCAAAATTCGTCCCCGACATAAGAATTAACGCATCGCAGCCAGCTTACCAGTAGTGCTCGCTGGTGATATGCCCCGGTTTACGCTTCAGATGCTTACGCATATCGCGCGTCTCTTTCAGCATCTGCTGGGTATCGCGCACCATCTGCGGGTTGCCGCACAGCATAATATGGCCCGACTCCGCCTCTATCGGCAGGCCGACCGCGCGCTCCAGTTCGCCGCTTTCGATCAGCGCCGGTACGCGGCCGGTGAGCGAGCCCGCTGCGTTTTCACGGCTCACCACAGTCTGAATGCGCAGCTTGCCGTTGTAGATCTGCTGCAGCGACTGCATCAGCGGCAGGTAGCTGAGATCCGCGGCGTAGCGCACCGCGTGTACCAGCACGATATGGTCGAAGCGATCCAGCCCTTCGCCCTGTTGCAGAATAGAGAGGTAAGGCCCAATCGCCGTGCCGGTCGCCAGCATCCACAGGGTTTTGCACGGCGGGATCTCATCCAGCACAAAAAAACCGGCGGCCTCTTTGGTTACCATCAGGGTGTCGCCTGGTCTGAGCGCGTGCAGACGCGGGCTCAGTTTGCCTTCTGGCACCGTGACCAGATAGAACTCCAGCAGCGGATCGCTGGGGGCGTTAACGTAAGAGTAGGCGCGCTGCACGCGTTCGCCGTCGATCTCCAGCGCCAGCTTGGCGAACTGACCGGCGGTAAACGCATCGATCGGCGCATGCACCCGCAGACTGAACAGCGCGTCCGTCCAGTTCTTCACTTCCTTTACTTGCGCATTGACCCATTCAGCCATCATTACTCTCCTGGTCGTTGATTTTTCAGGCACAGTGTTATCATCGCGGCTGCGCGGCGCTTTTTCCACCCGCGTGCCGGTTTTTTGGCTCTAATCGACAAATGCGCCGCACGTCTCAACACGCCGTTGCCCGCGGTTGACAAGGTGGTACGAAAACTTGACGCCCTTCACGTCGACCTCTTTACGTCCCTCTCTCGATTTGTCACGTAATCCTGATATTTTTCCCGCCATAAACCCGATGCAGCGCCTTTTGCTGCTGAATTCATTTTATTTCCCAGACTGAGATGTCGATGAAGAAGATAGAAAATCGGCCGCTGCTGCTGATGTTGATTTTAATGCTGGCGGTTGGACAGATGGCGCAGACGATCTATGTCCCGGCGATGGCCGAGATGGCTGACGCCCTTGGCGTGCACGACGGCACGCTGCAGCGCGTGATGGCGGCCTATCTGATGACCTATGGCGGATCGCAGCTGATCTACGGCCCGCTCTCTGACAGCATCGGTCGTCGTCCGGTGATCCTCGCCGGCATGACGATCTTTATGATCGGCGCCGTCACCGCGATGCTGGCGCCGTCGCTGAACATACTGGTGCTGGGCAGCGCCATTCAGGGGCTGGGCACCGGCGTCGCGGGCGTGATGGCGCGCACCATGCCGCGCGACCTCTATTCGGGCGTCGCGCTGCGTCAGGCCAATAGCCTGCTCAATATGGGGCTGCTGGTCAGCCCGCTGCTGGCACCGGTGATCGGCGCGCTGCTGACGAAGCTGTTTGGCTGGCACGCCTGTTTCGCCTTCCTGCTGCTGCTCTGCTTCTCAGTGACCGGCGCGATGATGCGCTGGCTGCCGGAGACGCGCCCGCAAGGCGGCGAAGTCACGCCTTTTTTCCGCCGCTATCAGCGGCTGCTGCGCGACGCCAGCTTTGTGCGTTTTATTGTGCTGCTGATCGGCGCGCTGGCGGGGATTGCGGTATTTGAGGCGAGCTGCGGCGTGCTGCTGGGCGGGGTGCTGGGACTGGATGCCGTGACCGTCAGCATTCTGTTTATTCTGCCGATCCCCGCCGCCTTTTTCGGCGCCTGGTTTGCCGGACGCGAGGCGCGCTCCTGGCATAGCCTGATGTGGATCGGCATCAACAGCTGCCTGCTGGCGGGCGCGCTGATGTGGCTCCCGGCGTGGTTCGGCATGATGAATATCTGGACGCTGCTGGTGCCCGCCGCGCTCTTTTTCTTCGGCGCGGGCATGCTGTTTCCGCTGGCGACCTCCGGCGCGATGGAGCCCTACGCGTGGCTGGCCGGCAGCGCCGGTGCGCTGATTGGGGGATTGCAAAATCTGGGATCGGGCGTGGTGGCCTGGGCGTCGGCACTGCTGCCGCAGCGCGACCAGTTCAGCCTGGGCATGCTGATGTTCGCTACCGCGCTGGTGATGCTGCTGTGCTGGCTGCCGCTGTCGCGACAGCCAGAAGGTCAGAGCGACACGGTTACAGGATAAAGGGATGCAGCGCCGCGTCTTTGCGGTCCAGATAGTGGATCGACTGGATGCGGCGGATAGTGCGCGATTTGCCGCGTATCAGCAGGGTTTCGCTGGTGGCGATATTGCCCTGGCGCGTAATTCCCTTCAGCAGGTCGCCGCTGGTAATGCCGGTGGCGGCGAAGATCACGTTGTCGTTGCGCGCCATACGCGCCAGCGGTAACACCTCGCCCGCTTTAATACCCATCTCGTCGCAGCGCGCCAGCTCCTGCTCGCCAATGCGGCGATTCTCTTCGCTCTCGCCTTTAACCTCATGACGCGGCAGCAGACGGCCTTGCATATCGCCATCCAGCGCGCGGATCACCGCCGCCGACACCACGCCTTCCGGCGCGCCGCCAATGCCGTAGAGCACGTCCACCTCGCTGTCAGGCATACAGGTAAGAATAGAGGCCGCCACGTCGCCGTCGGGGAAGGCGAAGACGCGCACGCCAAGCTGCTGCAGCTGGGCGATAACGGCGTCGTGGCGCGGTTTCGCCAGAATGGAGACCGTCAGCTGCGCCAGCGGCTTATCCAGCGCCGCGGCGATATTGCGCAGATTGGTTTCCAGCGGAAGGTTGAGATCGATATGGCCGCGCGCCGCCGGACCGACAATCAGCTTCTCCATATACATATCAGGCGCGTGCAGAAAGCTGCCCTTGTCCCCGACCGCCAGCACCGCCAGCGCGTTGGCCTGGCCCATTGCGGTCATGCGCGTGCCTTCGATGGGATCGACGGCGATATCAACCGCGTCACCGCGTCCGCTACCGACCTTCTCGCCAATATAGAGCATCGGCGCTTCGTCAATCTCGCCTTCGCCAATCACAATCTGGCCGTCGATATCGATGGTGTTCAGGACGTGTCGCATCGCGTGGACGGCAGCGCCGTCGGCGCTGTTTTTGTCGCCGCGTCCCAGCCAGCGATAGCCAGCTAACGCCGCCGCTTCGGTCACGCGGGAAAATTCTATGGCAAGTTCTCGTTTCATGGCCTGCACCTGCTGAAAAAAGGGCAGTGTAGCATAGCGCGGAAGGGCAAAAAAAAGCCCGCGACAGCGTCGCGGGCCCGGAAGGCTGAGAGGGGTGCCGGCGGTGGCTGGCACGCTCTCCTGTTACTCGTCGTGCTCTTCCCACGCCTGCGCGCGCGCCACGGCTTTTTTCCAGCCAGCGTAGCGGACGTTGCGTTCGGTGGTTTCGATGCTCGGACGGAATTCGCGCTCGATAACCGCTTTGGCGCGCACCTCTTCGAGGTCGTTCCAGAAACCTACCGCCAGACCGGCCAGATAGGCCGCGCCCAGCGCGGTCACTTCGCGCACTTCCGGACGCTCAACCCGCGTGCCGAGAATGTCCGACTGGAACTGCATCAGGAAGTTGTTCGCTACCGCGCCGCCATCCACGCGCAGCGACTGCAGGCGGGTGTCGGCGTCGTTCTGCATCGCTTCCAGCACGTCGCGCGTCTGGTAGGCGATTGACTCCAGGGTGGCGCGAATAATGTGGTTGGCGTTAGCGCCGCGCGTCAGGCCGAAAATTGCGCCGCGCGCATAGGGGTCCCAGTAGGGCGCGCCCAGGCCGGTGAAGGCCGGCACCATATAAACGCCGTTGGTATCTTTTACCTTAAGCGCAAAGTACTCGGAGTCGGTGGAGTCGCTGATCAGCTTCATCTCGTCGCGCAGCCACTGAATAGAGGCGCCGCCGATAAACACGGCGCCTTCCAGCGCGTAGTTCACTTCGCCGCGCGGGCCGCAGGCGATGGTGGTCAGCAGGCCGTGCGAAGAGGTCACTGCTTCGGTGCCGGTGTTCATCAGCATAAAGCAGCCGGTGCCGTAGGTGTTTTTCGCCATGCCCGGCTGAACGCAAAGCTGGCCGTAGAGCGCCGCCTGCTGGTCGCCTGCGATACCGGCGATCGGAATACGCGTGCCGCCTTTACCGCCGATGTTGGTCTGGCCGTAAACCTCTGAAGAGCCTTTAACTTCCGGCAGCATTTCACGCGGAATGTCGAGGATCTCCAGCATGCGCTGATCCCATTCCAGCTTGTGAATGTTGTACATCATGGTACGAGAGGCGTTGGTATGATCGGTAATATGCACGCGTCCCTGGGTCATTTTCCATACCAGCCAGGTATCGACGGTGCCGAACAGCAGCTCGCCACGCTTCGCGCGTTCGCGCGCCCCTTCGACATGGTCGAGGATCCACTTCACCTTGGTGCCGGAGAAGTAGGGGTTAATCACCAGGCCGGTGGTGTGCTGGATATACTCTTCCAGACCCTCTTTTTTCAGTTTGTTGCAGTAGTCCGCGGTGCGCGGATCCTGCCACACGATGGCGTTATAGATCGGCTTGCCGGTCTCTTTGTCCCAGACAATAGCGGTTTCGCGCTGGTTGGTGATGCCGATTGCGGCAATCTCATCGGAACGGATGTCGGCGTGCGCCAGCACCTCTACCAGCGTAGAGCTCTGCGAAGCCCAGATATCCATCGGGTCATGTTCAACCCAGCCAGCCTTCGGGTAGATCTGGGTAAATTCACGCTGCGATACCGCAACGATATTGGCGTCGTGATCCAGCACGACGGCACGTGAGCTGGTAGTGCCCTGGTCGAGCGCAACAATATATTTTTTATCAGTGGTAGTTGTCATAATGCATTCCCGATGAAAAGGTGAAACTTACGCTTTACGCTGCTCAGCGCGTGCGACCGGTTTTTCTGTTTTGCTGGTGACCAGTACGGCGCCAGGCAGGTGGCGGCCAATCAGTGCGCGATAACCGAAGGCGCCCAGGCAGGCTCCCACTAACGGGCCAAAGATCGGTACCAGGAAGTAGGGGATATCTTTACCGCCCGTGAAGGCCACGTTACCCCAACCCGCAAAGAAGGCGAACAGCTTGGGTCCGAAATCACGCGCCGGGTTCAGGGCGAAGCCGGTCAGCGGACCCATCGCGCCACCGATAACGGCGACCAGCAGGCCGATTAACAGCGGCGCCAGCGGACCACGGGGTACGCCGTTGCCATCGTCAGTCAGCGCCATGATGACCGCCATCAGCACTGCGGTGATCACCATTTCAACCAGGAACGCCTGGCCCACGCTGATATGCGGGTTAGGATAGGTAGAGAAGATACCGGCGAGATCCAGGCTCTGAACCGTGCCGCGCACCATCTGGTGGCTTTGCTCGTAATCGAAGAACAGATTGTAATAAAGGCCATAAACCAGCGCGGCAGCGCAGAACGCGCCCGCGACCTGCGCCAGGATATAAGGCACCACCTTGCGCCCTTCAAAGTTGGCGAACAGACAAAGCGCCACCGTGACGGCAGGGTTAAGATGGGCGCCCGAAACGCCAGCGGTAAGGTAGACGGCCATGGAGACGGCCAGTCCCCAGATAATACAGATTTCCCATTGTCCGAATGCGGCTCCGGCGACCTTCAGCGCGGCCACGCAGCCTGCGCCAAAAAAGATAATCAAGCCGGTACCGATGAATTCGGCGATGCATTGCCCTTTCAGTGTGTTCGATGTCTGACTCATAATGGTATTCCTGAAGCGAGGTTAAATTTTATCAGTTTTTGTTCTCAATCCATGAGTCACCCAGCTTTATTGTAGGGTTGATGTGAATTTATCGTTAACGAGCATAAACGAGAAATAGCGAAATCTAAATCTGTGTGCTGAGTCATAAAAATGCGCGTTTTCGCGCCTTTTCACTTTCATGAAACATCATTTCAACTTTTTGGCCGCCTCGGTTTTTCGCGGCGTACATGCGCAGCGGCAGCAGGCCAGGTATAAGCCGAAAAGTGTTACAGACTGCGCCCGCAGTGCCCGCGTCGCTGGACTTGCGCTATCAGGCTACATACAATCGGAAACATTGTTGCTGGCCTGGCTGATACAGGGCGTCACGCGCTAAGGCTGGCATCATCAACGCCCTGCGAGAATTTAGGAGAGGTCAGAAAGATGTCATTTGAAGTATTTGAGAAACTGGAAGCGAAAGTTCAGCAGGCGATTGATACCATCACCCTGCTGCAGATGGAAATCGAAGAGCTGAAAGAGCAGAACAACGCGCTGAAAAACGAAGCGCAACAGGCGGCGGGCAATCATGACTCGCTGGTGCGTGAAAATCAGCAGCTAAAGGAAGAGCAGCATCTGTGGCAGGATCGCCTGCGTGCACTGCTGGGAAAAATGGAAGAGGTGTAAGCGCCTCATTACTATGAAAAACGGGAGCGCATCGCTCCCGTTTTCGTTTTCGGCGTTACTCGATATCGAGCGGATCTTCTGAGAGGATAATGCCGGTATTGTCGGCGTAGAGATGGTCGCCGGAAAAGAAGGTGACGCCGCCGAAATTAACGCGCACGTCGCTCTCGCCGATGCCTTCACCCGCCGCGCCTGCCGGCACTGCGGCAATCGCCTGAATGCCGATCTCCAGCTCCTCCAGGTCGTCTACCTGACGCACGGAGCCGTAAACCACTAAGCCTTCCCATTCGCTTTCCATCGCCAGACGCGCCAGCTGCGCATCCACCAGCGCGCGACGCACCGAACCGCCGCCGTCAATCACCAGCACGCGGCCCCGGCCGTTCTCTTCCAGCAGATCGTAGAGCAGGCCGTTGTCTTCGAAACATTTCACTGTGGTTATCTGACCACCAAATGAGGTGCGGCCACCGAAGTTTGAAAAAAGCGGCTCAACAACGTTCACTTCTTCATGGTAGATGTCGCAGAGTTCAGAGGTATCGTATTTCATGGTGGTTCCATCTGTTTGCCACAGGAGCGGTAAGTATACCGCCAGTTGCGGATTGTTGGCAAAATCATCAGCGGAAAAAAAAGGCGCTGCATCAGCAGCATGCAGAAAAAAAAGCCCGGCGCAGTGGCCGGGCTTTGCGCAAGCGCATGGAAAAATAGAATTACAGGATAAAGCGGCTGAGATCTTCGTCCGCCACCAGTTCATCCAGGTGCTTGCTGACATATTCCGCGTCGATGGTGACAGAGTCGCCGTGACGATCGCTGGCGTCATAGGAGATATCTTCCATCAGACGCTCCAGCACGGTGTGCAAACGACGTGCGCCGATATTCTCGGTGGTCTCGTTAACCTGCCATGCCGCTTCGGCGATGCGGCGAATACCATCTTCGGTGAACTCGACGTTCACCCCTTCGGTGCCCATCAGCGCTTTGTACTGTACGGTCACAGAGGCGTTCGGCTCGGTGAGGATGCGCTCGAAATCGTTCACGGTCAGCGCCTGCAGCTCGACGCGAATCGGCAGGCGGCCCTGCAGTTCCGGGATCAGATCTGACGGGCTGGCGACCTGGAACGCGCCTGACGCGATAAACAGAATGTGATCGGTTTTCACCATGCCGTGCTTGGTCGATACGGTGCAGCCTTCTACCAGCGGCAGCAGATCGCGCTGTACGCCTTCGCGCGACACGTCCGGGCCGGACGACTGGCCGCGCTTACAGATTTTGTCGATCTCGTCGATAAACACGATGCCGTGCTGCTCGACCGCTTCGATCGCATCCTGCTTCAGCTCTTCCGGATTAACCAGCTTGGCCGCTTCTTCTTCAATCAGCAGCTTCATCGCATCTTTGATTTTCAGCTTGCGTGGCTTCTGCTTCTGGCCGCCCAGATTCTGGAACATCGACTGAAGCTGGTTGGTCATCTCTTCCATGCCCGGAGGCGCCATGATTTCGACGCCAGCCGGCGCGGCCGCGAGGTCGATCTCAATCTCTTTATCGTCCAGCTGGCCTTCGCGCAGCTTCTTGCGGAACGACTGGCGCGCGGCGGAGGGTTCGCTGCTCTGCTCCGGCTGGCCCCAGTTGTTCTTGGCAGGCGGGATCAGCACGTCGAGGATGCGCTCTTCCGCCATCTCTTCGGCACGGTATTTGTTCTTTTCAATCGCCTGGCTGCGCACCATTTTCACGGCGGCGTCGGTCAGGTCGCGAATAATTGAGTCGACTTCTTTACCGACGTAGCCCACTTCGGTGAACTTAGTCGCCTCTACCTTAATAAACGGCGCGTTGGCGAGCTTCGCCAGGCGACGGGCGATTTCGGTTTTACCGACGCCGGTCGGGCCGATCATCAGAATGTTTTTCGGCGTCACCTCGTGACGCAGCTCTTCGTCGAGCTGCATACGACGCCAGCGGTTACGCAGCGCGATGGCTACAGCTTTTTTTGCGCCGTCCTGGCCGATAATAAAGCGATTCAGTTCGCTGACGATTTCGCGGGGAGTCATCTCAGACATCTTTAATCCTTACGCCCTGGACGGCAGTTCTTCGAAGTTAACATTGTGGTTAGTGTAGATGCAGATGTCGCCTGCGATATCTAAGGATTTCGCGACGATCTCATGCGCGCCCAGCTCGGTATTCTCCAGCAGCGCACGCGCTGCCGCCTGAGCGAAGGGGCCACCGGAACCAATGGCGATCAGATCGTTTTCGGGCTGGATGACGTCGCCGTTGCCGCTGATGATCAGCGAGGCGTTTTCATCAGCGACCGCCAGCAGCGCTTCCAGACGGCGCAGCATACGGTCGGTGCGCCAGTCTTTCGCCAGCTCGACGGCAGCTTTCACCAGGTGGCCCTGATGCATTTCCAGTTTACGTTCGAAGAGTTCAAAGAGCGTGAAGGCATCTGCAGTGCCGCCAGCGAAACCGGCAATTACTTTATCGTTGTAAAGACGACGCACTTTTTTCACGTTGCCTTTCATAACGGTATTGCCGAGCGTTGCCTGGCCATCACCGCCGATAACGACTCGTCCGTTGCGTCGTACGCTTACTATTGTTGTCACGGGCAGACCCCTTGTTGCAGTAGAAAAAAAGCGCCGCGCGGCAAGGCGCGGCGCATCATGCAACCAGATATGGGGCGGGTTTGGCGGGTTTCAACCCCCGACGGCGAGCGGAATACAGTTTGAATGGCCGTTGCCGCGCAGCCGCTTCAGCGTACTGTCGGCGGCGCTGCGATCCTTCAGCGGACCTATCACCACGCGATTCCAGCCACCGCCAGTGGTAATCCGGCTTTCGAAACCTTCGAACGCCAGACCGGCGCGTACCGATTCCGCCTGGTCGGTGCCTTTAAATGAACCGCACTGCACCATCCAGCGCTGCGAAGAGGCCGGTTTTTCCGCCGCTTTCTTCGCCGTCTCCTGCGCAGGTTCGCGCGTAACGGGCGCAGGCTGCTGCGTTTGAGGCTGAGTCTGGCGCGGCTGTGCCGCCGGACGCGTACTCGGCTGCTGCTGAGACTGATGTGTGGTCTGCGTCTGGCGCGCAGGCTGGCTCGGCTGCGTGGTTTGCGGCTGACGCGCCGGCGCGCTTTGCGGCGCCTGCTGTTGACGCGACTGCATCTGAAGCTGCTGCTGGCGCTGCAGGGTCTGCTGACGCTGCGCCGGCGTCTGTTCGTTCCACGGCACTTCGTTCAGCTGCGTCGGCGACTGGCGCATATCCGCCTGCATCTGCTCCAGCAGCTGGCGCTGTTCGTCGGTGAGCTGCGTGTGCGACTGGATCTCGCCGCCCGCCGAAGGTTCGGTTGGCGTCGGCACCGTGACCTGACGGTTCTCCAGCTCTTTAATGTATTTCCAGCGCTCTTCAGGCTTCGGCGGCAGACCGTTGCCGTTGGCTTTATGATCCGGGATCACCGGCACATCTTCTTTTTTATGATGCGCAAGGAACCATAAACCACCGGCAAAGGTCACCAGCACCGCAACGGCCAGTCCGATAAGAAGTTTGGAAACACCTGAACCGCCTTTGCTTTTCTTTCCACGGCTGGTGCTGCTTTTTTTGCGACGCGTCCCTGTTGAACGCCCGCGGCCTACATAATCTCTCTGTGCCACTCTCGTTCTGATACCCTTCAAAAAATCGTGCCAATGGGGCGAAAACGCCTGGAAAGACCGCCCGGCAAGGAGTCCGCCATGTTACTCAAGGGTTGGAACTTTGACCAGCAGTGTTCGCTTTAAGAATCTACTGAAAATAACGCAAAAGTGCGGTTATTTCTCGTGCTTCTTCTCAGGCGCCGTGCTGCCGCGCACGGTGAGTTCGGCGTCCAGCAGACGTGAACCGTTGTTTACGCGCTTGCCCTGCAGCTCATCCAGCAGCAGCAGCATCGCTTCGCGTCCAATCTGATAGCGCGGCTGCGTCACGGTGGTGAGCGGCGGCTCGCAGTAGCGCGAGAGTTCGATATCGTCGAAGCCGACAATCGAGAGATCCTGCGGCACGCGCAGGCCGAGGCGTTTCGCCTGATTCATTGCGCCGAGCGCCAGCATGTCGCTGTGACAGAAGAGCGCGCGCGGCGGCTGCGGCAGCGCCATCAGCTGTTTCAACGCCTGCGCACCCGCTTCAAAGCTGAAGTCGGCCCGCACGATATAGGTGGGATCGACGGTAAGATTGCTGCGGCGCAGCGCCTGGATATAGCCCTGGGTGCGGTACTGGCACAGCGGCATCTCTTCCGGCCCGGCGATGCAGGCGATCTGGCGATGACCCAGCTGCAGCAGATGGTTAACCGCCTCAAAAGCGGCCGTCAGGTTGTCGATATGCACGGTAGGCAGCGCCATCTCCGGCGCGAACTCATTCGCCATCACCATCGGCGGCAGATTGCGCTGATCCTCATTAACGGGATCGAACGGGATCCGCGAACCGAGCAGCACCATGCCGTCGATCTGACGCGTCAGCAGCAGATCGAGAAAGGTCTTCTCTTGCTGATTCTGGTGCGCGCAGTCGCCAATCAGTACCAGATAGCCTTCCTGCGCCGCCGTCACTTCGACGCCGCGAATAATTTCGCTAAAGAAGGGATCGCAGATATCGGGGACAATCACCAGAATCGTCTGCGTGTCGCCGCGACGGGCGTTGCGCGTCAGGCCGTGCGACGCATAGCCGACGGCAATAACCGCCTGTTCGACTTTTTGCCGCGTCGCCGCCGAGACTTTTTCAGGATTCATCAGCGCGCGTGAGACGGTTGCGGTTGAAACGCCCGCCTTTTCAGCCACATCTTTCATGGTGGCGGGCGCTTGAGGGGTCTGCTCCAACACTCTACTCCTGACGCATTCAAAGGATAGTTATGGCCGAAAAAAGCCACGCCGCTCACATTGTTAACGATTGCGCGGCCGGTTTGTTACTTAATTTGCATAAAAATTGTGACTTGTGCGACTTTTTTCGATCTGGCTCGCAGGCTCAGCTCTCGGTGGGGTCGATATCAAGCGTCCATTTGACTTTGCGCGCGGCGGGCAGCGTCGTAATCAGCGGCAGCGAGCCGTCGAGCAGCTGCTGCAGGCGCTTACGCGAGGGGTGCTGTACCAGCAGCTGCCAGCGCCAGCGTCCGCCGCGCTTCGGCTGCAGCGCCGGAACCGGCCCCATCAGCCACATCGCGCTATCTTTCAGCGGGCTGGCGTCAAGCAGGTTGCGCAGCTGCTGCAAAAATTCGGCGGCCTGCTGGTTGTCGTGATCCTCGGCGCGAAACAGCGCATGGCTGGTCCAGGGCGGCAGCATGACCGACTGGCGCTCCAGCAGCGTCTGCTGGGCAAAGGCGAAATAACCCTGATGCAGCAGCGTCTGCAGCAGCGGATGTTCCGGATGGTGGGTCTGCAGCAGCACTTCGCCCTGTTTGCCGGCGCGGCCGGCGCGGCCGGCGACCTGGGTATAGAGCTGCGCGAAGCGCTCGGCGGCGCGGAAGTCGGCGGAGAAAAGCGCGCCGTCCACGTCCAGCAGCGACACCAGCGTGACGTCCGGGAAGTGGTGGCCTTTTGCCAGCATCTGCGTGCCCACCAGAATGCGCGCGCCGCCGCGATGCACATCGGCCAGATGCTGCTCCAGCGCGCCCTTGCGGCTGGTAGTATCGCGATCGATGCGCGATACCGGCACGCCGGGAAACAGCGTGCCGAGCTGCTGCTCCAGCTGCTCCGTGCCGACGCCGACCGGCAGCAGATGGGTTGAACCGCACTGCGGGCACTGATTAGGCAGCGGACGCTGGCTGTCGCAGTGGTGGCAGCGCAGCTGGCGCTGCTGCTGGTGCAGGGTATAGTAACGTTCGCAGCGCTGACACTCCGCAATCCAGCCGCAGTCATGGCAGAGCAGGGCGGGCGAATAGCCGCGACGGTTAAGGAACAGCAGCACCTGATTATCCGCCTGCAGATGCTGGCGCATTTTGCCGATTAGCGCGGGCGCCAGCCCACCGATAAGCTGCTGGCCTTTGAGATCCACCAGCTGCTGCAGGGCCGGTTTCGCATTGCCGGCGCGTTTCGTGAGGTCGAGCTGACGATATTTGCCGCTGCGCACGTTGTGCAGCGTCTCCAGCGCGGGCGTCGCCGACCCCATAACAATCGGGATATTCTCTTCGCGCGCGCGGAATACCGCCAGGTCGCGCGCCTGGTAACGCCAGCCTTCCTGCTGTTTATAAGAGCTGTCGTGCTCTTCATCAATAATGATCACGCCCGGACGCGCCAGCGGGGTAAACAGCGCCGATCGCGTGCCGATGATAATGGCATTTTCGCCCTGGCGCGCGCGCAGCCAGACGGCAAGGCGCTCGCTGTCGTTAAGAGCGGAGTGCAGCACGTCGACCGGCGCGTCGAAGCGCTCGCGGAAGCGGGCGATGGTCTGCGGCGTCAGGCCGATCTCCGGCACCAGCACCAGCGCCTGCTTGCCGCGCGCCAGCACATTTTCCAGCACGCTGAGATAGACTTCGGTTTTGCCGGAGCCGGTGATGCCGGCCAGCAGCCAGGCGGCGTAGTGCTCATCCTCGCTGCGGATGGCGCCAACCGCCATCGCCTGGTCGGTATTGAGCCGCAGGCGCTCGCCCTTAACGGCATAGCGCGGACGCCAGTCCAGCTGCTGCGGCTGATGCTCGCGCAGGTCGCACAAACCTTTTGCGCGCAGCGCCTGAAAGGCGGTTTCGGTCAGATCCTGCTCGGCGACCTGATGGCGATAGAGCGGCTGATTACGCAACGCCGCCAGCGCCTGCTGCTGCTTCGGCGCGCGCTTCAGGCTTTCGGGCGCGGTTGCCTGACCCTGTTCGGTGATGACCCACTGCCACAGCGGCGCGTCCTGCGCCGGTTTCCCCTGGCGCAGTAGCACCGGCAGCGCATGGCTCAGCACCTCGCCAACGGGCGAATGATAGTAACCCGCCGCCCAGTTGAGCAGTCGCCACAGGGAAGGCGGATAGAGCGATTCGCCGTCCAGCACCTCGGCGACGCGCTTGAGCTGCGCCTCCGGCAGATCGCTCTGGTCGCGGAAACCCACCACCACGCCAACCATTTTCCGGTTGCCGAACGGCACGCTGACGCGCCCGCCCAGTACCGGCTGCGCGCCGTGCGGCGGCAGATAGTCAAACAGACGGGGGAGCGGAACGGGCAGGGCAACCTGAACGACGGGCATGGCAATCTCTTTCCGGTTCAATGAGTCATCGCGGGACGCCTAGTGTACACGCTGGCGCGACCAGCGGGTATCTTGCAGAAGATTTGCTAAAAGCGGTTATTTTCTGTATAGTATGCCGCCTTTGGTGAGAAAGGTCTCGCCAGAGCTAAACATTAATGTTCAACCGCGTGTGGTGCTGTGCAGGTTTTTTAGCCTGGCACGGAGAGCGACACGGCCTTTTATGAGGTTCTCCCATGAAACAAGGTATTCACCCGAAATACGAAGCTGTGACCATCACCTGCACCTGCGGTAACGTGATTCACACTCGCTCTACTATGGCTCACGACATGAACCTGGACGTCTGCGGTAAATGTCACCCGTTCTACACTGGTAAGCAGCGTGAAGTTGCAACCGGTGGCCGCGTTGACCGCTTCAACAAGCGTTTCAGCGTACCGGGCGCTAAAAAATAAGTTTTCTGAGCGGAATGATTCACGCCTGGCGCTGAGTCATTCTGCTCTGCTGTTTCCCTTCGCGTTACCTCTCTGATTGTCTCTTCCCGTTCTGCACTGTCAACAACTCCCTTTCTCTGCCTCTACGCGCAGCGCATACCTGTGTCCCGTTAGAGAATAGCGCGTCATTAAAGCGGCTTTTCTTGCGTCTGAAGAACGATTTATTTCTGAGAGCAGGCAGGAAATTAAGCCGGGATGATTTTCTTCTGGCGACGATCTGCAGCCTAAAGGCGCGATTGCTAATAAGGCGGGAGAAACTATGGCAGCAGAGTCTCAAGCGATAGCCTGCTGCCAGCGGCTGGCAAAGGGATCAATATTCCCAGGTATCGGGATCGACGCCTTTTTCGCGCATGATTTTTTTTGCTTCTTCCGGAATTTCATCGCTGCGCTCTTTGCGCAGATCAACATCATCCGGCAGCGGCTGTCCGGTGAAGGCATGCAGAAAGGCTTCACACAGCAGTTCGCTGTTTGTGGCGTGACGCAGGTTGTTCACCTGACGACGGGTGCGTTCATCCGTTAAAATTTTCAGCACGCTTAACGGGATAGAGACAGTGATTTTTTTAACCTGCTCACTCTTCTTACCGTGTTCAGCGTAGGGGCTGATATATTCGCCGTTCCATTCAGCCATGGGTTACCTTAATAAAAAGTTGAAAGTGGGAAATCCGTGGATTATGCCCGATTTTACCGTGCCTGACCTCTTGAACTGCGGGGTTTCTTCATCCTGGCCGCAAAAGCGGACGCAGAACGCAGGCAATGAGGGGTAATTTTAGCGGGTTATAGCTTTCTGCTCAATCTATACGCAAAGACATTTAGATGTCCAGATGTATTGACGTCTAATTATGGAGTGTTATCCTGATGCCTCTTTATTACTCTCTTCAGGAACAAAAAGCACCATGACGCGTAAACAGGCAACCATCGCGGTCCGCAGCGGTTTGAATGATGACGAGCAATATGGCTGTGTTGTCCCACCGATTCACCTCTCCAGTACCTATAACTTCCTCGACTTTAACGAACCGCGCGCGCATGACTATTCGCGTCGCGGCAACCCAACGCGCGACGTGGTGCAGCGCGCGCTGGCTGAGCTGGAAGGGGGCGCGGGCGCGGTGCTAACCAATACCGGCATGTCGGCGATCCATCTGGTGACGACGGTGTTCCTGAAGCCGGGCGATCTGCTTGTCGCCCCGCACGACTGCTACGGCGGCAGCTATCGCCTGTTCGACAGCATGGCGAAGCGCGGCGCGTACCGCGTGAAGTTCGTCGATCAGGGCGACCGTGCGGCGCTGGAGGCGGCGCTGGCGGAAAAACCGAAGCTGGTGCTGGTAGAAAGCCCAAGCAACCCGCTGCTGCGCGTGGTAGATATCGCCGCCATCTGCGAGGCGGCGCGCAGCGCAGGCGCCGTCAGCGTGGTCGACAATACTTTCCTGAGTCCGGCGCTGCAAAATCCGCTGGCGCTGGGCGCGGACCTGGTGATCCACTCCTGCACCAAATATCTCAATGGCCACTCTGACGTGGTGGCGGGCGCGGTGATTGCAAAAGATCCGGCGCTGGTGACCGAGCTGGCATGGTGGGCGAATAATATCGGCGTTACCGGCGCGGCTTTTGACAGCTACCTGCTGCTGCGCGGGCTGCGCACGCTGGCACCGCGTATGGCGGCGGCGCAGCGCAACGCGCTGGCAATTGTGAGCTATCTGCAACAGCAGCCGCTGGTGAAAAAGCTGTATCATCCTTCGCTGCCGGAAAACGCCGGACACGAATATGCGGCGCGTCAGCAGCGCGGCTTCGGCGCGATGCTGAGCTTCGAGCTTGACGGCGACGAAGCCCTGCTGCGTCGTTTTCTTAAGGCGCTGCAGCTCTTTACGCTGGCGGAATCGCTGGGCGGCGTAGAAAGCCTGATTTCCCACACCGCGACCATGACGCACGCCGGCATGTCGGCGGAAGCGCGCGCGGCGGCGGGTATCTCAGAGACGCTGCTGCGCATCTCTGTGGGCATTGAGGATCATGAAGATTTAATTGCCGATCTGGATAATGCATTCCGGACGGCGTCTGAGGGTTAAAAATGACGATTTCAGCCGGCGCGGCAACGCCGAATAGTAAGCAGTTGCACAAATTTGGCGGCAGCAGCCTGGCGGATGCGCGCTGTTACCAGCGCGTCGCCACTATCATGGCGGATTACAGTCAGCCGGGTGATTTGATGGTGGTTTCGGCGGCTGGCTCGACAACCAACCAGCTGATTAGCTGGCTAAAGCTCAGCCAGAGCGATCGCCTGGCCGCGCATCAGGTGCAACAGGCTTTACGGCGTTATCACAGCGAGCTGATCGCCGGGCTGCTGCCTGCCGAATATGCCGAGCCGCTGATTGCGAACTTTATTCGCGATCTGGAAAAGCTCGCCGCGCTGCTGGACGGCACCATCAGCGACGCGGTCTACGCTGAAGTGGTCGGCCACGGCGAAGTGTGGTCAGCGCGGCTGATGGCGGCGGTGCTGAGCCAGCGCGATATCGACGCCTGCTGGCTCGACGCGCGCGACTTCCTGCGGGCGGAGCGCGCTGCGCAGCCGCAGGTGGACGAAGGCAAATCCTGGCCGCTGCTGCAGACGCTGCTGGCGCAGCATCCGCACCAGCGCATCGTCGTTACCGGCTTTATCTGCCGCAACGACGCGGGCGAAACCGTGCTGCTGGGGCGTAACGGCTCCGACTACTCCGCCACGCAGATTGGCGCGCTGGCGGGCGTCAGCCGCGTCACCATCTGGAGCGACGTCGCCGGCGTCTACAGCGCCGATCCGCGCAAAGTCTCCGACGCCTGCCTGCTGCCGCTGCTGCGCCTTGATGAAGCCAGCGAGCTGGCGCGTCTCGCCGCACCGGTGCTGCACACGCGTACGCTGCAGCCGGTTTCCGGCAGCGATATCGACCTGCAGCTGCGCTGCAGCTATCAGCCGGAGCAGGGCTCGACCCGTATCGAACGCGTGCTGGCGTCCGGCACCGGCGCGCGCATCGTCACCAGCCATGACGACGTCTGCCTGATTGAGGTTCAGGTGCCGGATCGGCACGATTTCGCGGCGCTGCATAAAGAGGTCGAGCTTCACCTCAAGCGCGCGCAGCTGCGTCCGCTGGCGACCGGTGTGCATCCGGATCGCCAGCTGCTGCAGCTCTGCTATACCGCTGAAGTGGTCAACAGCGTGTTCCAGCTGCTGCAGGATGCGGGCCTGCCCGCTCATCTGCAGCTGCGTGAAGGGCTGGCGCTGGTGGCGCTGGTTGGCGCGGGCGTGACGCGTAATCCGCTGCACAGCCACCGTTTCTGGCAGGAGATCCAGGATCAGCCGGTGGAGTTTGTCTGGCAGTCGGAAGATCATATCAGCCTGGTGGCGGTGCTGCGCGTCGGTCCGACGCAGTCGCTGGTTCAGGGGCTGCATCAGTCGCTGTTCCGCGCGGAAAAGCGCATCGGCCTGATGCTGTTCGGCAAAGGTAATATCGGTTCGCGCTGGCTGGAGCTGTTCGCGCGCGAGCAGGAAGCGCTGTCGGCGCGCACCGGCTTTGAATATGTGCTGGCGGGCGTGGCGGACAGTCAACGCAGCCTGCTGAGCTATGAGGGGCTCGACGCCAGCCGCGCGCTCGCGTTCTTTGATGACGAAGCGGAGGAGCGCGACGAAGAGTCGCTGTTCCTGTGGATGCGCGCGCATCCGTTCGACGATCTGGTGGTGCTCGACGTCACCGCCAGCACGCCGCTGGCGCAGCAGTATCTCGACTTCGCCAGTCACGGCTTCCACGTTATCAGCGCCAATAAAGTCGCCGGGGCGTCTGACAGCCAGACCTGGCGGCAGATCCGCGACGCCTTTACCAAAACGGACCGACACTGGCTCTATAACGCCACGGTCGGCGCCGGTTTGCCCATTAACCATACGGTGCGCGATCTGCGCGACAGCGGCGACACGATTCTGGCCATCAGCGGCATCTTCTCCGGCACGCTCTCCTGGCTGTTCCTGCAGTTCGACGGCACGGTGCCCTTTACCGAGCTGGTAGACCAGGCCTGGCAGCAGGGCTTAACTGAACCCGACCCGCGCGTAGACCTGTCGGGCCAGGACGTGAAGCGCAAGCTGGTGATCCTCGCGCGCGAGGCGGGCTACAACATCGAGCCTGACCAGGTGCGCGTCGAGTCGCTGGTGCCGGCCGGCTGCGAGGCTGGCTCTATCGACGACTTCTTCGAGCATGGCGAGGCGCTTAACGAGCAGATGCTGCAGCGTCTGGAGGCGGCGCAGGAGATGGGCCTGGTGCTGCGCTACGTGGCGCGTTTCGACGCCAGCGGCAAAGCGCGCGTCGGCGTTGAAGCGGTGCGGCCGGAACATCCGCTGGCGTCGCTGCTGCCCTGCGATAACGTCTTTGCGATCGAAAGCCGCTGGTATCGTGACAATCCGCTGGTGATCCGCGGTCCCGGCGCAGGGCGCGACGTCACCGCCGGCGCAATTCAGTCCGATATTCATCGACTTGCCCAACTGCTGTAACCCTTCCCGCGCCTGCCCCCGTGGCAGGCGCTCAGCGCCTCTTTTTAACCCGCATGAATTTCCCTCACCTGGTTTGAATATTTGTCACGCCGCTTTATCACTTTTCAGTTGACGGCATGCTGAGATTGGTTCATTTTGTGCATCTGGACGTCTAAACGTATGGATGTTCGCAGGCGGTAAATTAACCCGGTGTTTTTGATGAGGTGAGCAGGATGAGTTTCTTTCATGCCAACCAGCGCGAAGCGCTGAATCAGAGCCTGGCGGAGCTGAACGGGCAAATTAATGTCTCATTCGAGTTTTTTCCGCCCCGTACCAGCGAAATGGAAGAGACCCTGTGGCACTCCATCGATCGTCTTAGCAGCCTGAAGCCGAAATTTGTCTCCGTTACCTACGGTGCCAACTCCGGCGAGCGCGACCGCACCCACACTATTATTAAAGGCATCAAAGATCGCACCGGCCTCGAAGCTGCGCCGCACCTGACCTGTATCGACGCCTCGCGCGACGAGCTGCGCGCCATTGCGCAAGATTACTGGAACAACGGCATTCGCCATATCGTGGCGCTGCGCGGCGATCTGCCGGCGAACGGCGGCAAACCCGATATGTACGCCTGCGATCTGGTGTCGCTGCTGAAAGAGGTCGGCGACTTTGATATTTCGGTGGCCGCCTATCCGGAAGTCCATCCCGAAGCGAAAAGCGCGCAGGCCGATCTCATCAACCTGAAGCGCAAAATCGACGCGGGCGCCAGCCGCGCCATTACCCAGTTCTTTTTCGATGTTGAAAGCTACCTGCGCTTTCGCGACCGCTGCGTCGCCACCGGCATCGACGTTGAGATCGTGCCGGGGATCCTGCCGGTTTCAAACTTCAAACAGCTGACGCGCTTCGCCACGATGACCAACGTGCGGGTACCGGGCTGGATGAACGCTATGTTCGATGGGCTGGATGACGATGCGGAGACGCGCAAAATGGTTGGCGCCAATATCGCCATGGACATGGTGAAAATCCTGTCGCGCGAAGGGGTAAAAGATTTCCACTTCTATACGCTGAACCGCGCGGAGATGAGCTACGCCATTTGCCATACGCTGGGCGTGCGGCCGGTGCTGGCAGCCTGATATCGAGGGCAGCGCTGCGCTGCCCGCTTTAGCGTTAAAACACCACCGCCTGACCATCCTTTCTGCTCTCGGTCGCCGCGATATAGAACCCTTGCGGGTCGCGGACGATCGCCTGCGCACCGCCGAAGTTATAGCCCTGCAGCGGATCCTCCAGCGTTATCTGATGACCCAGCCGACGCAGCGCCGCCAGCGTATTGCGCTCAAGCGCAGATTCGAACACCACGTGACGACCCTGCTCCACGCGCCAGCGCGGCGCGTCGATCGCCGCCTGCGGGTTCTGTTTGTGCTGCATAATGCGCAGCGCCAGCTGCAGATGGCCCTGCGCCTGCATCGGCCCGCCCATGACGCCGAACGACATCAGCGGCGCGCCCTGCGCGTCGAGCGCAAAAGCCGGAATAATGGTGTGGAAAGGGCGCTTGCCGCCCGCCACTACGTTAGGGTGGGTGGGATCGAGCGAAAAGCCCGCGCCGCGGTTCTGCAAACTGATGCCGGTGCCAGGCACCACCACGCCGGAGCCAAAGCCCATAAAGTTCGACTGAATAAAAGAGACCATCATACCGCTGGCATCGGCGGTGCTGAGATAAACGGTGCCGCTCTGCTGCGGCGCGCCGAAGACAAAGTCACCCGCGCGTTCAGGGTCGATCAGCGCCGCGCGCTGGCGCAGATAGCGCTCGCTCAGCAGCCGCTGCGCCGGAAACTCAAGATGATCTTCATCGCTGACGTAACGCGCCAGATCCACCAGCGCCAGCTTCATCGCTTCGATTGAGAGGTGCAGCCAGGGCACGGAGTCGGGCGCGTAGCGACCGATATCGAGCTGTTCGAGAATGCCCAGCGCAATCAGCGTGGCGATCCCCTGGCCGTTAGGCGGCAGCTCCTGCACCGAGCCGCCGGCGAACGGCTGCGACAGCACCGTAACCCAGTCGGCGCGATGTCTGTCGAGATCCTCCAGCGTCAGCGCGGCGTTGTGCTGACGGGCGAAGGCGACCATCTTTTCCGCCAGCTCGCCGCGGTAAAAGCTCTCTCCGTTGCTGGCAGCGATTTTTTGCAGCGTGTCGGCCTGCGCCGGATTGCGGAACAGCTCGCCGACGCGCGGCGGCCGGCCGCCGGGGGCAAAGCATTCGCGGAAGCCGGGCTGATGCTGGAGTTTGTCGAAGCCGCGCTGCCAGAGTTCGGCGATTAATGGCGAAACCGAAAAGCCGTTGCGCGCGTAATCGATAGCGGGCTGCGCCAGCGTGGTCAGCGGCAGCGTGCCGAAACGCGCCGCCAGCGTAACCCAGGCGGATACCGCGCCCGGCACCGTGACCGCTTCCCAGCCGATCTCCGGCATGCGGCTGCGGCCAACGAAACGTCCTGGATGCCAGGCCGCTGGCGCGCGGCCCGACGCGTTCAGGCCGTGTAGCTGGCTCCCGTCCCAGATAATGGCGAAGGCGTCGCTGCCGATGCCGTTGCCAGTCGGTTCCAGCACCGTCAGCGCCATGGCGGTGGCAATCGCCGCGTCCACCGCGTTTCCGCCCTGCAGCAGCATACGCAGACCCGCCTGCGACGCCAGCGGCTGAGAGGTGGCGACGGCGTTGCGGCCCATCACCGGCACGCGATGCGACGCGTAGCTGGCGTGAAAATCGAACCCAGAGTGCATTTCCGTTCCTTAGCTGAGTGCAGCTGCGCCATAACGATGCGCCGAGGTGGTGCAACATCTCTGCTGTTGCAGCCTGGCGGAGAGGTGAAACAAGAAAAATCACAGGCTTTGCATACTGGCGCGATTCTTGCCTGCTTTTTACACAGCGCGGTCTACAGTAGCAGTGTAAACGCTAAGCATTTTTTGCAATTTTTGCGCTTTTTTTAAGCGCAGCGCGGCGGGTTTGCCTTGTGTGATCAATGGCTTGTTTTGCTTATAGCAAAAAGGACGGTTTTGGGTAAAAAAATAATTGATATTCACGCAGCAAATCGTCAGGTCTCTATCCATACTTAGAATCCCGGCGAGATGGCGCATTGCTCTGACAAAACAATCAGGCGGTACGCATCAGGCTGTGTCCCGTAGGGGTTTCTCAAACGATAACTATAAACCCTTGCGGGATACAGCCTGCAAAGATCGGTGTGTGAACCATTTGGTTTTACCTCTACTTTCACGTGATTCATAGTGAGTTTTAAGGAGTTCTCTATGGAAGTAAAAGATCCTGTTTTTGAATTGCTCAGCAGCCTTGAGCAGATTGTACTGACACGTGATGCAACACCTGCCACAACTGAAATTCAGCTTCAGCCCGCCATGCCAGAGCCGCAGCGCCTGCGTGAGTTAACCGGAATGAAAGTAGATGAATTTGCCAAAGTGATGGGCGTCAGCGTCTCCTCAGTAAAAAGCTGGGAAGCGCGCCGCACCCGACCTTCAGCGACGGCGCAAAAACTGATGAAATTGCTGCATGCCAATCCCTATCTCGGACGGCAGTTACTGGACTAAAAAATAAGAAAAAAGAGAACCCGCCACGGCGGGTTTTTTTTTAACTCAGTCCGCCATATTTCGCCGCCTGTTTAACGAACCAGCTCTCCGGCACGCTGTAGGGCGGCTGGCCAAGCTGCGCAATTCCCTGTTCGATAATGGTGCTGGCCTGCTGCCACAGCCGGGCGTCGCCCTGCTTAAGCAGTTCTATCTGAACGCGTTTCTCCACCAGATAAATCCGCGCGAAATGGGGATCGAAGCGGACGATGGCGCGCGTATTATCGATAATATCGGCCAGCTTGACGGTTTGCGCCTCGGGCGAGGCTTCAGCGGTATGGCGGAAGTGCGCCAGCTTGCGCGCGGCGCGATTTTTCGCCTGCGGCTGAGCGCTGTCGGTCAGCATTCCGACCAGCTGCGCGACGCGCGAACCGAAGTGCGATTCAATGTCGGCCAGGGTCGTGTCGGTGTCCTCTACCGTATCGTGCAGCCAGGCGGTGGCCAGCAGTTCGTCGTCGTCGCTGACGCTGCGCACCAGCTCGGCGACGGCGGCGGGATGAACGATATAGGGTTCGTCGGTATATTTACGCCGTTGACCAGCCTCAGCGTGAGCGCGTGTGGCGTAGCGTCGCGCCTGCTCTTCCAGAGATTCCAGCATGCAAAAGCCCTCTTTGTTAAAAAGTTGCTTGCAATTATCTAGCGCGCTATTTATATTGAATGCCATGAACAGTAACCAAAATGACAAAAAAGTGAAGGCAACGCCACTGTTGGTCAATCAACAGCTCTGCTTTGCGCTCTATTCCGCCAACCTGGCGATGAATAAAGTCTATCGGCAACTGCTTTCGCAGCTCGATCTCACCTATCCGCAATATCTGGTGATGCTGGTGCTGTGGGCGCAGGACGATCTCACCGTGTCTGAAATCGGCGAACAGCTGTTTCTCGATTCCGCCACGCTGACGCCGCTGCTGAAGCGACTGGAGAGCGCGGGATTGATTAACCGTCAGCGTTCGCGCCAGGATGAACGCCAGGTGGTAGTGACCCTGACGGAGCAGGGCCGCGAACTGCAGAGCCAGGCGAGCACCATTCCAGAAACGGTGCAGTGCGCCACCGCCTGTGACGACGAGGCGCTGCTGGCGCTGAAGAACGAGCTTGATTTACTGCGCGACAATTTAAACCGGTCGCGCTAGAGATTTACCGGGCGCTCGCGCCCGCTGAAACACCTGCTACACTTATATTAATCGCGTACGATTAAATCGTTTACACAGAGAGGAAGTTATGTCTTTAGAGAAAGTTGTTTATACCGCAAAAGCCAAAGCAACCGGCGGCCGTGATGGTCGTGCAACCTCTTCTGACGGCGTGCTGGACGTGAAGCTGGGCGTGCCGAAAGAGATGGGCGGCGCCGGCGGCGAAGTCACAAACCCGGAGCAGCTGTTCGCTGCCGGCTACTCCGCCTGTTTCCTCGGCGCGATGAAGTTTGTGGCGGGCCGCGACAAAATCGCCATGCCGAAAGATGCGTGGATTGAAGGTGAAGTCGGCATCGGTCCGATCCCTGACGGCTTCGGCATTGAAGCTAAACTGAATATTCATCTGCCGGAGATGGACGAAGCGGAAGCACAGAAGCTGGTTGACGCTGCGCATATCGTTTGCCCGTACTCTAACGCTACGCGCAACAATATCGACGTCACCCTGAATATCATTCGCTAAGTTTTACGGGCCCACTGCGGGCCCGTTCTCATTTCTCCGTTTTTCTGACCGCTTCTCGCCCTCTCTCCTGTCGTCTTTTCTGGCCTGCCTGGTTAATTTATGTTCTACTGTGCAGCCTCGTGAAAGATCTGTCCGAGCCCGCTCAGATTCTTCCTGTTCGCCAGACAATCGTTATGTCCTGGCGCTGATGCAGCGAACTCTTCCGCGTTGCGATAGTCACAATAGCGTTCAACATCGTGCTTAAGTCCCGGGAAACCCCTTTAAGATGAATTATATTAAGACCATAACCCAGCAAAAGCTGTCGCTGCTGCTGGCGTTATACATCGGCATCTTGCTTAATTTGCCGATTTTCTACCGTCGTTTTGACGGCTTTCTCACTAAATCCACCCTGACTAACTGGCTGACGGCTGCTACTGAAGTGATGGCGATCGTCGTGCTGACCTTTTTCCTGATGCGTCTGCTGTCGCTGGGCGGCAAACGACTCTATCGCGTGCTGGCAACGCTGCTGGTGCTGGTTTCCGTCGCGGCGGCCTACTATATGGCCTTTTTCAACGTGGTGATCGGCTACGGCATCGTCGCCTCGGTGATGACTACCGACGTCGACCTGTCGAAAGAGGTAGTCGGCCTGCATTTCGTGCTCTGGATGGTCGGCGTCAGCGCGCTGCCGCTGCTGATGATCTGGCGTAATAACCTTAGCCAGACGCTGATAGAGCAGCTGCGCACGCCGGGACAGCGCCTTAAGCCTGCTTTGATGATGCTGCTGTGCGTGGCGCTGGTGTGGCTGCCGATCCGCTATTTCGACAAGCTGCAGAAGGCCAATGAAGAGCTTACCAATATCGATCTGCCGAGCTACGGCGGCGTGGTGGCGCACTCTTATCTGCCGTCGAACTGGCTGGCGGCGGTAGGGCTGTTTGCCTGGACGCGCATCGATGAGACGCTGGACAGCCAGGAGCTGCTCGATCCGGCGAAGAAGTTTACCTATGTCGCGCCGCCGGGCATTGATGATACCTATGTGGTGTTTGTGATTGGCGAGACTACGCGCTGGGATCATATGGGCATGCTCGGCTACGATCGCGATACTACGCCGAAGCTTTCCAAAGAGAAAAACCTGGTGGCGTTCCGCGGCGAGTCGTGCGATACCGCCACCAAGCTGTCGCTGCGCTGTATGTTCGTGCGCGAGGGCGGCACTGAGGATAATCCGGGACGCACGCTGAAAGAGAAGAATATTTTTGCCGTGATGAAGGAGCTGGGCTTTTCGTCCGAGCTGTTCGCCATGCAGAGCGAGGTCTGGTTTTACGATAATGCGGAGGTTAATAATTTCGCTTTCCGCGAGCAGATTGGCTCGGAGCCGCGCAACGCCGGCAAGTCGGTTGACGATATGCTGCTGGTGCCGGAGCTGAAGGCGTCGCTGGATCGTTATCCGCACGGCAAGCATCTGGTGGTGCTGCATACCAAAGGTTCGCACTATCTCTATTCGCAGCGCTATCCGCGCAGTTTCGCGCGCTATCAGCCGGAGTGTATGGGCGTCGATGAGACCTGCAGCAAGGCGCAGCTGATTAACGCCTACGATAACTCGATTCTTTACGTCGATAGCATGCTGGACAGCGTGTTCGATCAGCTGCGCGACAAGAAAGCGATTGTGTTTTACGCTGCCGACCACGGCGAGTCGATTAGCGAGAATATGCATCTACACGGTACGCCGCGCGAGCTGGCGCCGCCGGAGCAGTTCCGCGTGCCGATGATGGTGTGGGCGTCAGATAAGTATCTGGCTGATGCCAGCAACCGCGCTAATTTCGAGCGTCTGCAGGCGCAGCAGCGCGTCGGCAAGACGCATCGTCACGTTGAGCTGTTCGATACGATTCTGGGCTGTCTGGGCTACAGTTCGCCGAACGGCGGTATTAAGGCGGCGAATAACTGGTGTCAGGCACCGGTCTCATCGCACAGTGACGCGCGGGATGTGACTGAGAAGCACCAGAATTTTGGCGGGCAGGCTGCTTTCCAGGCGAACGCGGCTAAACCACTAAAAAGCGGTTGACGCTGGCAATTGGGCGCAGTAACATGCGCCCCCATCGGTGAGTGGCGCAGCCTGGTAGCGCACTTCGTTCGGGACGAAGGGGTCGGAGGTTCGAATCCTCTCTCACCGACCAGATTTAAGAAACCTGCTTGAAAAAGCAGGTTTTTTTTCGTCTGTAGAAAAGAGGATGAGAACCTCCGAAGGAGGTTTGCGCCGAGCGTAGCGAGACAACGTTGCGCAGCAACGGCCCGAAGGGCGCTTATCGAAGATAAGCGTTATCCTCTCTCACCGACCAGATTTAAGAAACCTGCTTGAAAAAGCAGGTTTTTTTTCGTCTGTAGAAAAGGGTACTGCTTTTTTAAAAAGACGCTGTGGGGCAGGTGCTTACGCGGATGGCATGGACGGATCGCAAAGTCGCTGTACGCATCCCTGCGCGCTCGGCCCGCGACATCCTTGTCGCGGGACGCTTTGCTCTTCCGTCCATGCCATCCGCGCCTAAGCGCTGGTGCGGTCTGTTTGAACAGGGGCTCACGACTTTTGCTGTTGCGTCCGAGCTATCTGCGTTTAAGCGCTGGTGCGGTCTGTTTGGAAATATGTTTAATGCGGCCTGTTTGCACTTGCTTTACTGTCACTCTTTTAATGGCTGAATGCGTAATCTAGTAAAAAACGGGCGCGGCCAGATTCGTTATTCGCATAAGTTTTTGTGAGGCGTTAACAGCGAGCGTTGAAGAATTCCGCCGCCTGTTTTTCAGGAAAATATCGGCACTGTTAGTTTTGGATTTTTTCCGGCGGGTTTATAACAAACTCGCTGAAATCCCTCTTTGCCGCCGCTCAGGCCTGGTGAATCTGATTATTATCCCTTTTGACGCGCCAGCGCGCGCCGCGTCTGGCCCAGACGCTTATTTTGCATCGCGTTTTTCTTATGACCTTTTTTATCGTCATGTCGATTTCTTATAGCTGTATCCCAGCATTTTCCACTACCTGGACGCGATAACGCACGCTAAATCGTTCAGTTATTCAACATTTATCGCGCAAGTGCCGGTGTTTTTTAGCGGTGATAATCACTGGCAATTATCGTTCGTCTTAGCGAGATATATGGTCTGGTGAGCAAAAACGCTGTGCAATATGCGGCAATTACCCGTGAAGGCTTTTTTTTACCGTTGCTTGCTATTCCTCACACTCTGTGTAAATAACTCGCGGCTGTATTGACGTTCATTGCAACTGTTGACAAATTGATGCGTCAATAAAGTTGCAGAAGCGGCGTGATCCGGCAGTTTCCACGGCGTCGGAAAAACACAACAAGAACGCTCCGCACTTTCGACCACGTCAGTGGTCTGCCTGAACCGCATAAAAAAAACAGAGGTCGGGCAATACACACAACAACACATCACAATGGAGCAAAAGCATGATCAACTCCCTGGCCAAATCCAGGATGCTGAAGGTCGGTCTGAGCCTGATTGCTATGACCGTCGCCGCAGGTGTTCAGGCAAAAACCCTCGTTTACTGTTCAGAAGGCTCGCCGGAAGGCTTTAACCCGCAGCTGTTCACCTCTGGCACCACCTATGACGCCAGCTCCGTACCGATCTATAACCGCCTGGTTGAGTTCAAAACGGGCACCACCGAGCTGCAGCCTGGCCTGGCGGAGAAGTGGGACGTCAGCGATGACGGCAAAACCTACACTTTCCACCTGCGCAAAGGCGTGAAGTGGCAGACCACCAAAGAGTTTAAGCCGACGCGCGAATTCAACGCCGACGACGTCGTCTTCTCGTTTGAGCGCCAGCTGGATAAAAACAACAGCTTCCACAACGTTTCTGGCGGCAGCTACGAATATTTCGAAGGCATGGACATGCCGAAGCTGATCGGCAAAATCGAGAAGGTAGACGACTATACCGTGCGCTTTACGCTGACGCGTCCGGAAGCGCCGTTCCTTGCCGACCTCGGCATGGATTTCGCGTCGATTCTGTCGAAAGAGTATGCGGACAAGATGCAGAAAGCCGGCACGCCGGAGAAGCTCGACCTGAACCCGGTCGGCACCGGTCCGTTCGTACTGCAGCAGTACCAGAAAGACTCGCGCATTCTGTATAAGGCTAACCCCGATTTCTGGGGCACTAAGCCGAAAATCGATCGTCTGGTCTTCTCTATCACGCCGGATGCCTCCGTGCGTTACGCCAAGCTGCAGAAGGGCGAGTGCCAGGTGATGCCGTACCCGAACCCGGCCGACATCGCCAGCATGAAGAAAGACACCAAAATCAACCTGATGGAACAGCCCGGGCTGAACGTTGGCTACCTCTCGTTTAACACCGAGAAGAAGCCGATGGATAACGTCAAGGTCCGTCAGGCGCTGACCATGGCGGTGAACAAGCAAGCCATTATCGATGCCGTTTATCAGGGCGCAGGCCAGGCCGCGAAGAACCTGATCCCACCTACCATGTGGGGCTATAACGACGCTATCAAGGACTACGCTTACGATCCGGAAAAAGCCAAAGCGCTGCTGAAAGAAGCGGGTCTGCCGGACGGTTTCTCCATCGACCTGTGGGCGATGCCGGTTCAGCGTCCTTACAACCCGAACGCGCGCCGCATGGCCGAAATGGTTCAGGCTGACTGGGCGAAAATCGGCGTGAAAGCCAAAATCGTTACCTACGAGTGGGGTGAATACCTGAAGCGCGCGAAAGCGGGCGAACACCAGTCGGTGATGATGGGCTGGACCGGCGACAACGGGGATCCGGACAACTTCTTCGCCACGCTGTTTAGCTGCGCGGCGGCAAAAGATGGCTCCAACTACTCGCGCTGGTGCTACAAGCCGTTTGAAGATCTGATCCAGCCGGCGCGTGCGGAGCCAGACCACAATAAACGTATCGAGCTTTATAAGCAGGCGCAGGTGGTGATGCATGACCAGGCGCCGGCGCTGATTATCGCGCACTCTACGGTATATGAGCCGGTGAGCAAAAAAGTCTCTGGCTACGTGGTCGATCCGTTAGGTAAACACCATTTCGAAAACGTCGATATCCAGGAATAATTCCTGCGGTGCGGGCCGACCTGTTCGGCCCCTGAGCGGGCGCTTGCCCGCTCGGTCGACGCGCATTTTCGGCTAACTTCTTCGAATAAAACCCAACATCTTCGCGCTGCAGGAAAGCGGCGAGCCGACCAGTCTCCGGCGTTTGCCGCGGTAGACGTCGGGTCGGGGCCATCCGGCCTGCGCAGCGAATGATGACGGTTAACGCACTTTGCGTCGCGCCCGTGATTTTTCTCGGGAGCGCGTTGTGAGCAATAGATCCCGCGCCATCCGCGGCGGGAAAAGACTGAGAATCCGGCTTATGCTGCAGTTCATACTCCGACGTCTGGGACTTGTCATCCCGACATTTATCGGCATTACCCTGTTGACCTTCGCATTCGTGCATATGATCCCCGGCGATCCGGTGCTGATCATGGCGGGCGAGCGCGGGATCTCCCCGGAACGTCACGCCCAGCTGATGGCGGCCTTTGGCCTCGACCAGCCGCTGTGGAAGCAGTACGTTCATTACATTTACGGCGTGCTGCATGGCGATCTGGGCATTTCGCTCAAGAGCCGCATCCCGGTGTGGGATGAGTTTGTGCCGCGCTTTAAAGCCACGCTGGAGCTGGGCATCTGCGCCATGATCTTCGCCGTCGCCGTGGGCATCCCGGTGGGCGTTATCGCGGCGGTGAAGCGCGGCTCTGTCTTCGACCATACCGCGGTCGGCATCTCCCTGACCGGCTACTCCATGCCAATTTTCTGGTGGGGCATCATGCTGATTATGCTGGTGTCGGTGCAGCTTAACCTGACGCCGGTTTCCGGCCGCGTCAGCGATACCGTCTTCCTGGACGACAGCAATCCGCTCACCGGCTTTATGCTGATCGACACCTTCTTCTGGGGTGAGGCGGGCGACTTCAAGGATGCGGTGATGCATATGATCCTGCCCGCTATCGTGCTCGGCACCATTCCGCTGGCGGTGATTGTGCGTATGACGCGTTCGGCGATGCTGGAAGTGCTGGGCGAAGATTATATCCGCACCGCGCGCGCCAAAGGGCTGACGCGGATGCGCGTTATCATCGTCCATGCGCTGCGCAACGCCATGCTGCCGGTAGTCACGGTGATTGGTCTGCAGGTCGGCACGCTGCTGGCGGGCGCCATCCTGACGGAGACCATCTTCTCCTGGCCGGGCCTTGGTCGCTGGCTGATCGAAGCGCTGCAGCGTCGCGACTATCCGGTAGTGCAGGGCGGCGTGCTGCTCACTGCAGTGCTGATTATCCTGGTCAACCTGCTGGTTGATCTGCTGTACGGCGTGGTCAATCCGCGCATACGACACAAGAAATAAGGGGACGTCATGTCTGTTGTTGATCCCGCAAGCGTACCCGCTGCACCTAAGCCGATGACCCCCATCCAGGAGTTCTGGCACTATTTTAAACGCAATAAAGGCGCGGTCATTGGCCTGGTCTATGTGGTGCTGATGCTGCTGGTCGCCATTTTCGCCGGCGCGCTGGCGCCGCACGCGCCCGCAGAGCAGTTCCGCGATGCGCTGCTGCATCCGCCGGTCTGGCAGGAAGGCGGCAGCTGGAGCTATATCCTCGGTACCGACGACGTGGGCCGCGACGTGCTGTCGCGTCTGATGTACGGCGCGCGCCTGTCGCTGCTGGTGGGCTGCATGGTGGTAGTGCTGTCGCTGATCCTTGGCGTTGTATTCGGCCTGCTGGCGGGCTACCTCGGCGGCGTGGTAGACGCCATTATCATGCGCGTCGTGGATATTATGCTGGCGCTGCCCAGCCTGCTGCTGGCGCTGGTGCTGGTAGCAATCTTCGGTCCGTCGATCGTTAACGCCTCTGTCGCGCTGACCTTTGTCGCCCTGCCGCACTATATTCGTCTTACCCGCGCCGCGGTGCTGGTCGAGGTGAACCGCGACTACGTCACCGCCTCCAGCGTGGCGGGCGCGGGCATGCTGCGTCAGATGTTCGTCAATATTCTGCCTAACTGTCTGGCGCCGCTGATCGTGCAGGCGTCGCTGGGCTTCTCCAACGCCATTCTCGATATGGCGGCGTTGGGCTTTCTCGGTATGGGTGCGCAGCCGCCGACGCCGGAGTGGGGCACCATGCTCTCCGACGTACTGCAGTATGCGCAAAGCGCCTGGTGGGTGGTGACCTTTCCTGGTCTGACCATTCTGCTCACCGTTCTGGCCTTTAACCTGATGGGCGATGGCTTACGCGACGCCCTCGACCCGAAACTCAAGCAGTAAGAGGCACCGAGATGGCGTTATTAAATGTAGATAAATTATCGGTGCATTTCGGCGACGATAAGACACCGTTCCGCGCGGTTGACCGCATCAGCTATCAGGTTGAGCAGGGTCAGGTCGTGGGCATCGTCGGCGAGTCCGGCTCGGGCAAATCGGTCAGTTCGCTGGCAATCATGGGCCTGATCGACTTTCCCGGCAAAGTGATGGCGGAAAAGCTGGAGTTCAACCAGCGCGACCTGAAACGCATCTCCGAGAAAGAGCGCCGCCAGCTGGTGGGCGCGGAAGTGGCGATGATTTTTCAGGATCCGATGACCAGCCTGAACCCCTGCTATACCGTCGGCTACCAGATCATGGAGGCGATTAAGGTGCATCAGGGCGGCAACCGCCGCACCCGTCGCCAGCGCGCTATCGATCTGCTGACGCAGGTCGGCATTCCCGATCCGGCATCGCGACTGGATGTCTATCCGCACCAGCTTTCGGGCGGTATGAGCCAGCGCGTGATGATCGCCATGGCGATCGCCTGTCGGCCTAAGCTGCTGATTGCCGACGAGCCGACCACGGCGCTGGACGTGACCATTCAGGCGCAGATTATCGAGCTGCTGCTTGAGCTGCAGCAGCAGGAGAACATGGCGCTGATCCTGATTACGCACGATCTGGCGCTGGTGGCGGAAGCCGCGCACCACATCATCGTGATGTATGCGGGTCAGGTAGTAGAGAGCGGCAGGGCAGGCGATATTTTCAAGGCGCCGCGTCATCCCTATACGCAGGCGCTGCTGCGCGCGCTGCCAGAGTTCGCCGCCGATAAGGCGCGGCTGGCGTCGCTGCCGGGCGTGGTGCCGGGCAAATATGACCGGCCGCTCGGCTGTCTGCTGAATCCGCGCTGCCCCTACGCCACCGATCGCTGCCGTAAAGAAGAACCTGCCTTACGCGACATTCCGGGGCGTCAGTCCAAATGTCACTATCCGCTGGATGATGCCGGGAGACCGACCTATGAGTCTTGAGAATACCAGGCAGGATTACCTGCTGCAGGCGATTGACCTGAAAAAACACTATCCGGTGAAGAAAGGCCTGTTTGGCCAGGAGCGCCTGGTAAAAGCGCTGGACGGCGTCTCCTTTAATCTGGAGCGTGGTAAAACGCTGGCGGTGGTCGGCGAGTCCGGCTGCGGTAAATCGACGCTCGGCCGCCTGCTGACCATGATTGAAACGCCAACCGAAGGCCAGCTCTACTGGCACGGTCAGGATCTGCTGAAGCACGACCCGCAGGCGCAGAAGCTGCGCCGCCAGAAAATCCAGATCGTGTTCCAGAACCCCTACGGTTCACTTAATCCGCGCAAGAAAGTCAGCCAGATCCTTGAGGAGCCGCTGCTGATCAATACCGCGCTGAGCAAGGCGGAGCGGAGAGATAAGACGCTGGAGATGATGGCGAAAGTCGGCCTGAAAACCGAGCATTACGACCGCTATCCGCATATGTTCTCCGGCGGCCAGCGTCAGCGTATCGCCATCGCGCGCGGGCTGATGCTGGAACCCGATGTGCTGATTGCCGACGAACCGGTCTCGGCGCTCGACGTTTCCGTACGCGCGCAGGTGCTTAACCTGATGATGGATTTGCAGCAGGAGATGGGGCTCTCTTACGTCTTTATCTCGCACGATCTCTCAGTGGTAGAGCATATTGCGGATGAGGTTATGGTGATGTACCTCGGCCGCTGCGTAGAGAAGGGCAGCAAAGAGGCGATCTTTAGCAATCCGCGCCATCCTTACACTCAGGCGCTGCTGTCAGCCACGCCGCGCCTCAATCCAGACGACCGACGCGAGCGCATCAAGCTGACCGGCGAGCTGCCCAGCCCGCTTAATCCGCCGCCGGGCTGCGCCTTTAACGCGCGCTGTCGTCGCCGCTTCGGCACCTGCGTGCAGCTACAGCCGAAGCTGAAGCGCTACGGCGAGCAGCAGATCGCCTGCTTCGCCGTCGACCAGGATGAGAACCAGCCGGTCGGCGCGGCGGAAGGCATCGTATAAAACAGAGGCTCCGTAAGGAGCCTTTTTACTGGCCACTCTTCACCCTGCCTGATAGATCCCCAGCCGCCACAACCCTGCCCGCCGTAAAAGATTATCGCCGCTGACGTGAGCGGCCGTAGCGATGCTTTCCCTGAAGCGCCAACGCGCCGTTAGCTCTGCATTAATAAAAAACGCAGCAAAGCCTCAACAGGCAACTGGCTGCGATATAACAGGTTAAAGGGTAAATTTTATTATTGAACCTCACATGGCCGCTTATCTGTTTTAGTTAAGGCCAATTTATTAATTTATTGGTAAAGCTGATAAAAAAGGCGCAGGCGGGTTTTAAATTAATCATAAAGATAAAACTCTTTTGTTGAATGTGCGCTTTTTATAATCAGATTTTTCTCACTGAGCCTAAATGAATGTGATATATTCCTGGCAAAATTTTCCCTGAATGCAGGCCACGGCCCGATGAAAAACTATGACGATTTGCAGCGTTTCAAGGAAAAAACGCAAACGCTCGATATCGCCTTTAAAGATATGTCAGGCCAGCTGCAGCAACCCGCCGAAAATAGCCAGTGGGCGCTTATTCGTCAGCTGGCGAATGAGGACGCCTCTACGCCGTTCAGCGGCAGCCAGCGTATCGATCTGCCGCAGCCGCGGCCGCTGCGCGGCGATGAGTTTCACGCGCCGGCGACCTCGCCGCTGATGCGCCAGCCGGCGGCTGCGCTGCCCGCCGCGCGCGGCAGCATTCTCGACAGCCTGACGGACCGCGCGCCTGCCGCTGCGGCGCGCCGTTCTTCGCTCTTTCCGGCACCCCCTGAAGCCGCGCCGCGGCCCGCCGCCGCGCCGGTTTCTATCGCGCCCGTTCAGGCGCCTGGCCTGTCCGCCGCGCCGGTTTCCATTGCGCCCGCTCAGGCGCCTGGCCTGTCCGCTGCGCCGGTTTCCATTGCGCCCGCTCAGGCGCCTGGCCTGTCCGCCGCGCCGGTTTCCATTGCGCCCGTTCAGGCGCCTGGCCTGTCCGCCGCGCTCCGTTCCTCGCTTTTCCCGGCGCCGCCTGAAGCAGTGCTCGCTCAGGCGCCTGGCCTGTCCGCTGCCGCGCCGGTTTCCATCACGCCCGCTCAGGCGCTTCGCCCGCCGGTAGCCGCGCCTGCGCCGCGCTTTGGCGGCCTGTTCCGCGCGCGCCACAGCGAGCCTGCCAGCCTGCCGAAAGAGACCCTGCTCAAACCGTTACTGGAGAAGATTGCGCTATGCCGTTAGTTTGTGTGTGCTCGCCGAAAGGGGGAGTCGGAAAAACCACGCTGGCGGCCAATCTGGCCTGGGGATTAGCGCGGTCGGGCAGCAAGGTATTAGCGATCGATTTTGACGTGCAGAATGCCCTGCGTCTGCACTTCGGCGTGCCCCTTAACGATGGCCGCGGCTTTGTCGCGCGCTCGGAAGAGCAGGCGGACTGGAGCCAGTCGATCCTCACCACCGGCGGCAATATTTTCGTTCTGCCCTACGGCGAAGTGACCGAGCCGCAGCGTGAACGCTTTGAAGAGAACCTGGCGAAAGATCCCCATTTCCTGCGGCGCGGGCTGGATACGGTGCTGAACTATCCCGGCCTGGTGATCGTCGCCGACTTTCCGCCCGGCCCCGGCCCGGCGCTAAAAGCGATGAGCGCGCTGGCGGAAATGCACCTGGTGGTTATGCTGGCCGATACCGCCTCGGTTTCGCTGCTACCGCAAATTGAAAATAACCGCATGATTGGCCAGCCGCTGAATAATCAGCTTGGGCACTTCTTCGTGCTGAACCAGAGCGACAACCGCCGCAATATCAGCCGCGACGTCACCGCCTTTATGCAGCAGCGGCTGGGCGATAATTTACTGGGCGTGGTGCACCGCGATGAGAGCGTGGCGGAAGCCAACGCCTCACAGCAGTCGGTCTACGATTTCAGCCCCGCGTCCGCCGCCGCGTTCGATATTGAACTGATCGGAAAACGCGTGGCGAATATCCTTAATATTTCCGTCGGCAACGGTGAAGTTCAGGCACCAATCCGCAGCAGCCACTATTAATTCCCTGGCGTTGCCAGGCTATAAAAAACAGCGCTTTTCCCAGGGTGAATCATGAATAAAATCGGGTTTTACCTGTTGCTGCTGGTGCTTGCACCAGTGGCAGCGGTAATCGTCATTACGCCGATGGACAGCCAGAAACAATATATATTTGGCTTAATCAGTATTTTAATGATGTTTTTACTGGGGATTATCAAGAGCCGTAAAATAACGGTAGTGATGGTTATTCTCTCCGCGCTGATGTCCACCCGATATATCTGGTGGCGCACCACGGAGACGCTCCATTTTAATTCCGAAACAGAGGCGATTCTCGGCATCGGCTTATATCTTGCCGAGCTTTATGTCTGGCTTATTTTAATTCTTGGCTTTCTGCAAACCACCTGGCCGCTGAAGCGCACCATTGAACCGCTGCCGGATGATGTCAGCCTGTGGCCGACCGTCGACGTCTACGTGCCGACCTATAACGAAAGCCTCGACGTGGTGCGCGATACGGTACTGGCGGCGCAGTGCATCGACTATCCGCGCGACAAGCTGAAGGTCTACCTGCTGGATGACGGCAAGCGGCCGGAGTTTGCGGTTTTCGCCGCCGACGTCGGCGTCGGCTACATTACGCGCGACGACAACAGCCACGCCAAAGCCGGCAACCTGAACCACGCAATGAAAATCACCAAAGGCGAGCTGATCTGCGTGTTTGACTGCGACCACGTCGCTACGCGCACTTTCCTGCAGGCCACCGTCGGCCCTTTTCTGACCGATCCTAAGCTGGCGCTGCTGCAGACGCCGCACTACTTCTACTCGCCCGATCCCTTTGAGCGCAACCTGCGCGCGGCGCGTACCATTCCCAACGAAGGCGCGCTGTTTTACGGCCCGGTGCAGCAGGGCAACGACAACTGGAACGCGACCTTTTTCTGCGGCTCCTGCGCGGTGATCCGTCGCGCGGCGCTGGAGGAGATCGGCGGCTTCGCGGTGGAAACGGTGACGGAAGATGCCCATACCGCGTTAAAAATGCAGCGTCGCGGCTGGGGCTCGGCGTTCCTGGCGATCCCTCTGGCGGCCGGTCTTGCTACCGAGCGTCTGGGCCTGCACGTGGTGCAGCGCACCCGCTGGGCGCGCGGCATGACGCAGATTTTCCGCGTCGACAATCCGCTGCTGGGACGCGGCCTCAAGTGGCAGCAGCGCCTCTGCTACCTCAACGCCATGCTGCATTTTCAGTTCGGCCTGCCGCGCGTGGTGTTCCTTACCGCGCCGCTCGCCTATCTGTTGTTCAATCTCAATATCATCCACTCGTCAGCGTCGCTGATCTTCGCCTATGTGCTGCCGCATCTGGTGATGTCGCTCTACGTCAATTCGCGCATGAACGGCCGCTTTCGCTACACCTTCTGGGGCGAAATCTACGAAACCGTGATGTGTTTCCACCTGGTGATCCCGACGCTGCTGACCCTGCTGTCGCCCAGGCACGGCAAGTTTAACGTCACCGACAAAGGAGGCCTGCTCGATCAGGGCTTCTTCGATTTTCATATTGTACGCCCGCACGTCATCGTGGCGGCGCTGCTGGCCATCGGCATCGCCGCAGGCGTGGTGCGCGCGGTGATGCACGACTACTTTGGCGTCGACCCTTACGTTATTGCCCTGAATGTCGGCTGGGCGCTCTTTAGCCTGATTATCCTGATGGCGGCGATTGCGGTGGCGCGCGAGACGCGGCAGGTGCGCAAGACCATCCGCATTGAAGTAGAGATCCCGGCGATTATCCACTACGCCAGCGGCATTTCATCGCGCACCCGCACCAGCGATCTCTCGATGGGCGGCGCGCAGCTGGATGCGCCGGATAACCGTCATGAAAGCGATGAGATTGAAGAGATCGATCTGCTGCTGCAGTCGGGTGCCATCACCATTCCGGTGAGCAAAATTTCCGGCGACGACAAGTCGATTCGCCTGCGCTTCGCCGCGATGCCGCTGGCGCGTCGGCGCGAGCTGGTGCGCGTGGTGCTGGCGCGTGCCGACGCCTGGCTTCAGCCGGAGTATAAAAAAGACAATGCGCTGCTGTCGCTGGGCACCATTATTCGCACCGTGTTCGAGCTGTTCTGGCTGACCTGGAAGGACCGACGCGGCAAAGGGCGCGCTGATGGCGCGGCAAAAGAGGATAGCGCAGCATGAAAATCCAGAATTACGCTCTGCTGGCGGCGGCGCTGTGGCTGAACGCCGGCTGGGCGGAGATGCCCGCTAACCCTGCCGCGCCGGTTAATAGCGCAGCGCCTGCTGCGCCGGAATCGGCTGCGCCCGCCGCGCCGGTTAATAGCGCCGCGCCTGCTGCGCCGGAGTCGGCTGCGCCTGCCGCGCCGGTTAATAGCGCAACGCCTGCTGCGCCGGAGTTGGCCGCGCCTGCCGCGTCGGTTAATAGCGCCGCGTCCGCTGCGCCAGAGTTGGCTGCGCCTGCCGCGTCGGTTAATAGCGCCGCGTCCGCTGCGCCGGAGTTGGCCGCGCCTGCCGCGTCGGTTAATAGCGCCGCGTCCGCTGCGCCAGAGTCGGCTGCGCCTGCCGCGCCGGTTAATAGCGCCGCGTCCGCCGTGCCGGAGTCAGCCGCATCCTCAACCCAGCAGGAGGGCGCGCTGTCTGACCTGCCGCTGCCGTCGGGGCTGGATCAGGCCGATCCGCAGCTCTCGTCCGCCGCCTCTGCCGTGCCCTTTGTGCCGGGCCAGCCGATAGTGACACCTGCGCCGCCCGTGGCGCTGAACCAGCCGATCAGCAGCACCATCTCTGTGGCGCAGATGGGCCAGCAGCAGGGCATTATCCTGAGCGGCGGCCAGCTGCAGTCCGGCATCGTTTTTACCCTGCCGGGCGATGAGGTCATCACCAACGCACACCTCAATCTGTCGCTGCGCGTCTCTCAGGCGCTGGCGGCGCGCAACACCTCGCTGCAGCTGATGCTCAACGGCCAGCCGCTCGGCACGCTGCCGCTTGGCGCCAGCGACAGCGACATCAGCGACTATCAGCTGGAGATCCCCGCCGCGATGGTGGTGGCCAGCAATAACCTCAGCTTCAAAATTAACGATGCGGATAAGCTGCTGTGTGAGAAAGAGAGCGCGCAGAACTATCAGGTGACTATCCTGCCGAAAACCACGCTGAGTCTGGAAGGGCAGCAGCTGAATATCGGTACGCGCCTGCGCAACTTCCCGCGTCCGTTTATCGATCCGCTGCGCATGACGCCCGCGTCGGTCGCCATGGGCTTCGCCAGCAACGTCACGCCGGACGCGATAACCGCCGCCGCGCTGGTGGCGTCGTGGCTCGGCATTCAGAGCGACTATCGCACCATCCGCTTCCCGGTATCGCGCGGCGAGCTGCCAGAGCAGAACGCCATTCTGTTCGGCCATCCGGGGGATCGTATCGGCACGCTGACCCTGCCGCAGGCGAGCGGCCCGCAGCTGACGCTGATCGATAACCCCAATAACCCGGTCTACAAACTGCTGCTGGTGACGGGGGAGGATGACGACCAGCTGCGTCAGGCGGCGCTGCGTCTCACCACGCAGCCGCTAAATACCGACGCCAGCAGCCTCGCCGTTCAGCCGCAGCCGCCTGTCAGCCGCCAGCCCTACGACGCGCCGCGCTGGATCAACACCAGCCGCCCGGTGCGCCTGAGCGAACTGCTGGACCCGAACCAGAACCTGACGTCGACCGGCCTGTGGCACGATGCGCTGCGCGTCAACTTCCGCGCCGCGCCGGACCTCTTTCTGTGGGACGGCGATACCGTGCCGGTAAACCTGAACTATCGCTTTCCTTCGGAAAGCTGGATCGACGAGAGCAGCTCGTTTCTTAACGTTATGCTGAACGACACCTTCCTGCGCAACCTCACGGTAAACAAAGTGGGTTTGCTTGAGCAGGCATGGCATCGTCTGGGCGGCGACGCCCGTCAGGAAGAGTATCAGCTGCATCTCGAGCCCTGGCTGATTTACGGCGACAACCAGCTATCGCTCTACTTCAATATCCGGCCAAAAGCGGACGCCCCCTGCGGCGTGCTGCTTAACAACAACATTAAAAGCCGCATAGAAGAGGAGTCGTGGATCGACCTGAGCCACACGCGCCACTTCACGCTGCTGCCGAATCTCTCCTACTTTGTCGGCGCGTCGTTTCCCTTTACGCGGCTGGCGGACTTCAGCCAGACCACGCTGCTGATGCCGGAGAAGCCGAGCAACGCCGAAATCGCCACGCTGCTCGATCTGGCGGCGCGTGCGGGTAACGCCACCGGCGCGGCGCTGACGCAGAATCAGGTGATGTTCGGCCTGCCGAGCGGCGGCACGCATCTGGCGCGGCTGGCGAAAAGCGACGTGCTGGCGATCAGCACCACCGGCGACAGCCGTTTCAATCAGCAGATGCTGGCACACTCGCCGTTTGAGGCCAGCGGCGCCACCTTCGGCGTAAAAACCCCCTCGACCCTGGATAACGTGCGCAGCTGGCTAACCGGCGACTGGTATCGCCAGCCGCTGGACGCCGATCGCTACTTCTCTTCGAACGAGGCGTGGCGCGGCTTTATCAGCTATCGCTCGCCCTGGAATCGCGAGCGCACCGTCGTAATGACGGTGGCCACCAGCGATGAACAGCTGCTGCGGCTGCATGGCGATTTGAACTCGGCGCGCATTAACGCGGCGATCCGCGGCGATACCGCGATTATTACCGATGAAAACGGCATTCGCAGCTTCCGCGTTGGCCCGCAGTATCCGAGCGGCGAGATGCCCTGGTACATGATGGTGGTCTGGTACGCCAATCAGCATTCCGTGCTGATGGCGCTGGCGGCGCTGGTGCTTGCCGGGCTGGCGGGTATGGCGATATTCGCCATGCTGCAGCGCCATGCGCGGCGTCGACTCTCTTCGCACCACGCGCGCGAATCCGGTAAGAAGTCAGGATAAATATAATGAAAACAATGATAAGCACCGGTATTCGTCGCGCGCTGCTGCTGGGCGGCGCGCTATCGCTCTCGCAGCCGCTTCTGGCGGCGGAAAGCGCCAACCCGGCGCTGCAGGCGCTGTTCGATCAGGCGGCCTACTGGCATCAGAAAGCGCATGACGATTTAGCCCGATCCGCGCTGCAAAAAGTGTTGATGGTGGAGCCGAACAACGCGCAGGCGCTCTATCTGCTGGCGCTCTACTCGCAGCAGGGCGGCGACGTCGAAGGCGCGGCGCGCTACCGCCAGCAGCTGAGCAGCGTTTCGCCGCAGGATGCGCGCCTGAGCGAGCTGGATAACGCACGCCAGATGCAGACAATCCCGCAGGCGCAGCTGGCGCTGGCGCGTCAGCAGGCGCGCAGCGGCAATATCGCCGCGTCGCTGCAGACGTGGCGCAACACCTTTAACGGCAGCGAGCCGCCCGCCAGCGTGGCGGCGGAGTACTACCTGACGATGGCGGGTGACCGTACTCTGCTGCCGCAGGCGGTCGACGCCCTGCGCCAGTTTGCGGCAACGCATCCGCAGGATACCGGCGCCAGGCTGGCGCTGGGCAAAGCCCTGACCTATCAGGACGCAACGCGCCGCGAGGGTGTCGACCTGCTCGGCACGCTGGCGGACGGCAGCGCAGAGGCGGATCGCTCACTGCGCCAGGCGCTGCTCTGGCTTGGCCCGCAGCCGGATGACGCTGCGCGCTATCAGACCTGGCAGCAGCGCCATCCGCAGGACGCGGCGGTGATGGCGTACTACCGTAAAAATGTCGGCGGTGCCGAGAAGGGGGCAGGCTTTAGCGCCCTCAGCAGCGGCGACATCAGCGGCGCGCAAAACAGCTTCGAGAAAGTGCTGAGCGCCAATCCGCAGGATGCTGACGCGCTGGCGGGCATGGGCTACGTCGCGCAGCGCGGCGGCCGCTACGACGAAGCGGCCGACTATCTGCAGCGCGCCGCCCAGCTTGGCGGTGAGCGAGGCGCTGAACGGCAGCAGCAGGCGAGCGACGCGCGCTTCTATGCGCAGCTGGCGGCGGCGCAGCAGGCGTTGAAAAACGGCGACAGCGCGCAGGCGCTCTCGCTCAGCGAGCCGCTGACCCAGGCGGAAGGTGAAAAAGGCACCGCCGCACAGCTGTTTCGCGCCGACGTGCTGCGCCGCAGCAATCAGTTCAGCGAGGCGGAGCGCGCCTATCGCGCCATTCTGCAACGCGATGCGGACAACCGCAGCGCGAAAGAGGGGCTGTTCTATGTGCTGCGCCAGCAAAACCGCGGCGGCGAGGCCAGTGCGCTGCTCCCGTCGCTGCCCGACAGCGTGCGTCAGAGCGTGGCGCCGCGCGCGAGCGGCGGCGGCAGCGACCCGATCCGCCAGCAGGCGAAGCGCGAACAGCAGGCGGGCAACGTCAGCGCGGCGATCGCCACGCTGCAGCAGGGCATTCAGCGCTATCCCAGCGACGGCTGGCTGCGCCTTGACCTGGCGCGCCTCTACCGCGCGCAGGGCGACACGCCGCAGGCCGCCAGCGTAATGCAGTTTTCGATGCGCGACGGTGCAGGCGTCGGCGAGCGCTACGCCGCCGCCATCAACGCCAGCGAAAGCGGCGGCTGGCAGCAGGCCAGCGCGCTGCTGGCGCGCATTCCCGGTAGCGCGCAGACGCGCGATATGCGCGAGCTGGCGCAGCGCGTTAACTTCAATCTGCAGATGGCCACCGCCGATCGCTATCTGGCGCAGGGCGCGAACGCCGCCGCCGCCAATACGCTAAGAGCGCTGGCGCAGACGCCTCCGGCGAACCCGGCTGATGCTGGCAGTCTGGCGCAAAAGCTCGCCAGATCGGGTGACGTTGCGACGGCCGTCGCTATCGTGCGCGGCAATATGCAGCGCGGCGTGCAGGGCAACGCAGGCGACTACGCGGCGCAGGTTGCCGTGCTGAACCAGGCGGGGCTGGCCAGTGAAGCGCAGCGCTTCCTCGACGCGCCAGAGCTACAGGCGCGCAGCACGCCGACGCAGCTGGCGGGCATTCGCAACGGCTACGTTATCAACGAGGTGGATCGCCTGCGCGAACAGAAGCAGTACGCCGCCGCCTATGACAAGCTGATCGGCGCGCTGCAGCACGACCCGCAGAACCGCGACCTGATGTTCGCCATGGCGCGCCTCTATCAGGACGGCAAGATGAACAAAGAGGCGGGCGTGGTCTACGACTATCTGTTGACCCAGGACACCGCGACTCAGGACGCGCGCGTCGGCGCGATTAACGTGGCGCTGGCGCAGCACAATCTGCCGCGCGCCAACCATCTGACGCGCGGCCTGCAGGCGCAGCAGACGCCAGAGCGCCTGCTGTTGCTGGCGCGCGTCGCCGATGCGAATGGCGATCGCGCTCAGGCGATAAGCTATCTGCGCAGCGCGCGCGGCCAGCTGACCGGCCTGCAGCACGCGCAGCAGGGCGAAACGCCGACCCTCGGCGGCCTGGCGCTGGCGGCCAATCCCTTTATCGATCGCAGCGCCTCGCCGGTGGGCCATACCTCCTCCAGCTACGGCAGAGTGCTGCCGTGGCAGCGTGCGCCGGCTGGCGACGCCAGCAGCGGCGACGGCGTCACCCTGGCGAACGGCATGAACCTGCCGCTGCAGCAGGCGCGCACGCTGCATCAGATCGACACCATGATGGACGGGCTGCAGGAGAAAACCGGCAGCTGGGCACAGAGTCAGGTGCAGGTGCGCGCGCGTGACGGCGAGTCGGGCCTCAGCAAGCTGACCGAGGCGAAAGCGCCGTTGACCTTCTCAACCGTGCCCTTTGGCGACGCGCGCTTCGATTTTATGATGACGCCGGTTTCGCTCACGGCGGGCAGCGCGGCGGGCGACGCCTGGCGTCGCTTCGGCAGCAACGCTCTGGAGCAGGCTAAAGTGGCGGCCGCCGCCGGCGCGACAGTCGCCGACGTGCCGGATGCCTCCACCGATTCGCAGCACGCCTCGGGCGTGGAGCTGAACCTGGCGCTGAAAGGCGACAGCTATAAAATCGACCTCGGCAGTACGCCGCTGGGCCAGCATCTCAGCACGCTGGTGGGCGGCGTGCAGTGGTCGCCGAAACTCACCGACTTCCTGACGCTGATCCTCACCGGGGAGCGCCGCGCCATGACCGACAGCCTGCTCTCGTACGTTGGCGTACAGGACAAAGCGAGCGGCAAACGCTGGGGCAGCGTCACTAAAAACGGCGGCAACGCACTGCTGAGCTATGACAACGGCGATGCGGGCTTCTACGTTGGCGGCGGTGCCTATAGCTATATCGGCGAGAACGTGGCGAGCAACGATAGCCTTAGCGCCACGGCGGGCGCTTACGTACGGCCTTTCCACAGCGACGATGGCGAACTGAAGGTTGGCATGAGCCTGTCATGGATGGATTTTTCGAAAAACCTCAGCTATTTCAGCTACGGTCAGGGCGGCTACTTCAGCCCGCAGAACTATACCGCGGTCTCTTTCCCGCTGGACTTTACGCGTAAGTTCGACGATCTGAGCGTGAAGATCGGCGGTTCGGTAGGTTATCAGTCCTACAGTCAGGATCGCAGCGCCCTCTTTCCGAACGATCCTGCCGTGCAGTCGCAGATGGAGTCCTATGCGGCGAGCGGCGTAGTGAAGAGCGCCTGGTATAGCGGCGACAGTAAAAACGGCATCGGCTACAACCTGCACGCCGGCGCGGATTACAAGGTCAATAAAGCGGTCACGGTGGGCGGCCAGCTGGGCTACGACACCTTCGGCGACTACAGCGAAAGCAGGGCGCAGCTCTACTTCCGCTATCTGTTTGGAGATAACTAATGAGCGAGCATAGGGGCTCGGCAAGCCATACGCATCAGCCTGGCTGGTTCGATCTGGTCAGCGTAATGATTGAAGGCATGCTCGCCAACGCGGGCAAAGAAGAGGCGGAAGCGTTTCTCTACGGCATGGGCGATTCGCTGGCGGCGCGCTATCCTTTGCCTGATGCGCGCACCGTGCAGGATCTGGAGCGTGAAATGAATTTGCAGCTGGCCCGCTTTAGCTGGGGCTTTGTTCAGCTGCAGCCGCAGGATGCGGCGATTCTACTGAAGCATCATGCGCTGCCCGCGGGCGACGGCGCGCTGGATGCGCAAAGCTGGCAGTCGGCGCTGGCCGCCGTGCTGGCAGGACTTTATGGCGGCTGGCTGCGCGCGCAGGGCGGTGGCGCGGCGGTTTTGGTGACGCTGGAGCTTAACGACGGCAATACGCTGCACTATCGGTACTAACGGAGCGACGAAATGACAAAGCCAGCCTGGCTCAGATGGATGATTTTTTTCATGGTGATGATGGTAAGCGCGCAGGCTTCGGCCGACGGCTGGAGCACCTTCAAAAGCCGTTTTTCCACCCCGGAAGGACGTATTGTCGACAACGCCAACAATAACGTCAGCCATACCGAAGGGCAGGGCTACGGCATGCTGCTGGCGGTGGCGAACGACGATCGCGCCACCTTCGATAAGCTGTGGGGCTGGACGCGCCAGCATCTGCTGAACACGCAAAACGACCTTTTTTACTGGCGCTATATCCCCGACGCCGCCGAACCGGTAGCGGACAAGAATAACGCCTCCGACGGCGACGTGCTGATCGCCTGGGCGCTTCAGCGTGCGGCCGATAAGTGGTCGTCGCAGACCTATCAGCAGGCGTCGGATCGCATTCAGCGCGCCATCGTGAAGCACAACGTAGTGAGCTTTGCGGGGCGTACGGTGATGCTGCCGGGTGCTCAGGGGTTTAACAAAACCAGCTATGTGGTGCTGAACCCCTCCTATTTTATTTTCGAGGCCTGGCGCGACTTTGCCGAGCATAGCCATCTCAAGGTGTGGAACACCTTGATTAATGACGGGATGGATCTGCTGGGCGAGATGCATTTCGGCAAAACGGGCCTGCCCCTCGACTGGGTGGCGCTGAATGCCGATGGCTCGGTGGCACCGGCGGTGGGCTACTCGAACCGCTTTAGCTATGACGCGGTGCGCATACCGCTCTATATCTGGTGGTACGACCCGCAGAGCCTGCGTCTGGTGCCGTTCCAGAACGTCTGGCAGCGCTACGGCCGCCTGACGACGCCGGCCTGGTTCGACGTGCTGGGCAACAGCAACGCGCCTTACAATCTCGACGGCGGCCTGCTGGCGATCCGCGATTTGACGCTGAATGAGACCGGCTATATCAGCGACCGGCTGGCGCCGGATCAGAACTATTTCTCCGCCAGTTTGCAGTTGCTGGTGTGGCAGGCGCTTCAGGAGAAGCGCTGACGGAAGAGGGGCTCACCGCGGCGAGCGGGCGCGTTTTGTCCGCTACGCGGACGGGGGGTGGCTGCTGCGCAGGCGGCTCTGAGCGGGTTTCGTTCGGCTGGCGGGGGGCATGCTGCGCAGGCGGCTCTGACGGGTTTCGTTCGGCTGGCGGGGTGGCTGCTGCGCAGGCGGCTCTGAGCAGGTTTCGTTCGGCTGGCGGGGTGGCTGCTGCGCAGGTGGCTCTGAGCGGGTTTCGTTCGGCTGGCGGGTTGGCTGCTGCGCAGGGGGCTCTGAGCAGGTTTCGTTCGGCTGGCGGGGTGGCTGCTGCGCAGGGGGCTCTGAGCGGGTTTCGTTCGGCTGGCGGGTTGGCTGCTGCGCAGGGGGCTCTGAGCGGGTTTCGTTCGGCTGGCGGGGTGGCTGCTGCGCAGGGGGCTCTGAGCGGGTTTCGTTCGGCTGGCGGGTTGGCTGCTGCGCAGGCGGCTCTGAGCAGGTTTCGTTCGCCCGGCAGCCGGGCAGTTTCATTTCGCCCTCTGCGGGCGACCGAGCAGGGCCGGTAGGCGCCGGCCCTGCACCCGCGCCCCGGGCCAGCTCACCCGCCCGCTGCGCGGGTCCCTTCGCTCTGTCAGGATTTCTGACGGACCGGCTGGATTCGCCATCCCTGGCTCATGCCAGCCTCTTCGCGGCATCCCTGCCGCTCGTCCTGAAATCCTTCCTCCGCTCAGCGGCTGCGATGGCCCCCACACCCCCCGCTGCACGTCCTGACTCTTAAAGGCGCAACCTTATCGCTGAAAGCGTGAACCTTGCATACAGACGACATAGTCGTTAATAAAACCGCAACCCTATCGCTGCAAGCGTGAAGCATGTATTCAGACGGCACCGTCGTTAATAACAACCGCAACCTTATCGCTGTAAGCGTGAAGCATGTATTCAGACGACGCCGTCGTTAAAAAAACCGCAACCTTATCTCTGTAAGGGCGAACCCTGCATCCTGCATACAGACAACGCAGCCGTTAATAAAAAACAGGGAAATTACAGGCGGGGGGTGGGAGAGGCATCCGACACGCTGAGGCGCGCACGGCGGCCAGGACGAGCCGACAGGACGTCGGCGAGAGGGAGGGCCAGGCCAGGACGGCCTGTCCCGACCGGTCCGTGGGGCCGACGTAAGCAACGAAGGAACCGCGCGGAGCGCGGCGTGGAGGCTGCCGGAAGCCGGGATTGTTAAGGGGCTGGCGAGCCCCTTAACACGCACGCCGGCAGCGGAGCTGCTGAAACTCCCTGCCGCCTGGCGGGCGGAACCCGCTCAGAGCTGTTCGCGCAGCGAACCTAACCCCTGCGCAGCAGGCTCACACCCTCATCTACTGCGGATAGGCGACCCAGTCGCCGCCGTTCAGCCGGATCCAGGGCTTGCCCTGATACATCACCACCACGGCATTATCATTCTCCGACACTACCGGCGTCTGCGGCAGCTTGTCCGCCAGCACCGACATATTCACATTCGGCGCGTTAAACACCTGTCCATCCACCACGCGGGAAACCAGCTCGGAAATCGCCAGCAGGCTGGTCGGCGTATCAATAGTCAGCGGCTGACCCTGATGCGGCGCTTTCATGCCAACAAACTTAATGCCCACCGGCACATGGGTAATGCTCGGACTCGGAATATCGCGCAGGCCGGACATCTGCATCTTGTCCCCCTGCAGCGCCGCGCCGTGCTCCGGCACCACCAGCACCATCACGCGTCGACCCGACTTCTCCAGGTTGGTGAGGAAGGCGTCGAGCTGGTCGAACAGCAGCTGCGCGCGCGGCTTCCACGGCGCGGTTTTGGTGCTGCCGAGATCGCGCGTGCCGTCATGCAGCGGGATCAGGTTATAGAAGGTGGCGCTGCGCGCGTCGCTGCTCTTGCTGCGGTCATCCAGCCAGCGCTGCATCAGCTGCGCATCGTTATATACCGGCGAGCCGTCGAACGAGGTCAGCTCCGACGCGATGCCTGCCTGCGACATCAGCGGCGCCTGAAGATTGCCGTCGTTGCGCAGCTCTTTGAGATAGTTACCAAACACGCCGGTGTGGTCCATCATCAGCTGCTCTTTGAATCCCAGCTTCGCCAGGTTATCAAACAGATAGCAGCGCGCATCGGTCGGCTTATAGAGATCGCTGTGCGACGTCTGGCCGCAGCTGGCGCGCAGCAGACGGATCCCCGCCGGGCCGCTGTAGCCGGTAGCGGAGTTGTAGTTGTTCAGCACGATATCGAAGTGCTGCCACAGCGGATGGCTGCGCAGCTGCGAGACGTCGATATCCGACCAGGCGAGCGAACAGATATTCACCACCAGAATATCGAAGGGCTGCGAATCCGCAGGCAGGCTGTCGGGAAAACGGGTCACGCGCTTGCGTTCGCTGTCGTAAAAACGGTTCAGCCAGGCGGTCAGGTTGGCGCTGGTGGGCGGCGCCGACTGATCGAGACCGTCCGGCGCGCTGGCCGCCGGGCTCTGTCCGGCCGCGGGCGTCTGATTCAGCACCACCTCCGGCGTAGCGGATTTGGTCGGCAGCAGCGACAGCGCAGGACCGGCGATGGTCAGCACGTTAAGCCAGATCAGCATCAGCGAAACCAGCACCGTCACGCGGATCCACTGCGACACAAACAGATAGAGCACCAGCAGCGCAAAGGCGGCGCCGACCATCTGCCAGTTGATAAAGCGGTTAACCAGATCGAGCAGATAAGCGCCGGAGAAACCCGCTACCTGGTTGCCCTGACTGAGAATGCTCTCCAGGCCCGGCAGCCAGGTGTCATGCCAGAACAGACCGAAGCCGATGGGAATTGAGATCCAGCTGCGCAGGCGGTGCAGACGCGGGGAGGGCAGCGGGAACAGCAGCCAGGCCAGGAACACCAGATTGCTCAGGGCGTGGAAATTGAGATAGCCGTACCACAGCAGGCCGAACTTGAGCAGAAAGTAGAAGTTCCAGCCGCCCAGTCCGCGCCAGTAAGACCACAGGCGAGAAGAGTGGGCAGAAGTGGATTGATCGTTATTCATTAATGATTTGCATCCTTTTTCGAGGACTTACGCTGCCAGTGACCTTCAGACTTTAGCGCACGCGCGGGCAGCAGGCGATTCAATATGCCGTTCCAGCGGCTCGGCAGCCATTGCCGATATAACGGCTTTAAAAACAGTAAAATAACTAAGGCCAGCAGCGCAATCTGCACCCAGTCCATCAGGTTCATCAGCTTTTCATCTCCGGCAGTAATGTAATCGGCTGCGGCGCGCTGCGTTCGCGCGTTTCAGCCGGTTCCTCTGCAATCTGCGCGGGCTGAGTCTGCGGCGCGATATCCTGCAGCGCATTTGGCGTCAGGTTCTTGATATTATTGATTTCAGCGAGAATTTGATTGTCCTCAAACCAGACCATCCGGTTAGCAAAAATCTCGTCGTGCGGCAGCGAAAAGATAAATTTCAGCGCCGTATCGAGATCGTTATAGCGGCAGGAAGAGAGAAACAGGATGACGCGATCGTCCAGCACCGTTACCAGATCGCCGAAGCGACGCGGCTTGCACAGCGTCAGAATCTGCTGCGGTCGCAGCTGTGGCACCGGGCGCAGCGCCACCAGCAGACCTTTGTCATTGTCCGGCAGCAGGGTGTTGCCGATCAGCTGTCCCACCGCCTGACAGAAGGCGTCGAGGCGCAAATAGCCTTTCTCCTGCAGCGGCTGCAGCGCGGCGGTCAGCGCATCCAGGTTAGCGGGCACGCGGCGGTTGAAGACCTGGCCCTGCAGGCCCTCCAGCGTGGTCAGGAAACGCGACATGGTGGCGCTGGCGGAGACGATGGCGCTAACGCCGCACGCCAGCAGCAGACGTTCGTCGCTGTAGCGCAGGCTGGTGCCCATTTCGCGCACCACGATTTTTAAACCGTTGCCGCGCGCGCGGCGCAGGCTGTGCACCATTTTCGCCAGCTCGCCGATCAGGTCGCTGCGGGTCAGGCTGAAAATCACCGTTGCGGCGCTCGCCTGCTGGGCGCGGAAAAAGACCTGTTCGTTATCATCAAACAGCTGCCACTGACGCGAAAGCGGCGGCGCACCTTCCAGCACTATTTTATCGGCAAGATAATGTTGCTCGTCGTTTAAGCTGAGCGGCTCCTGCTTTTCATTTTCATTGACGGCATAAAAGCGATCGTCTTTGCAGTCAAGACGAATGGCGCGGTCGGCGAGCAGCCGATCGGTGGTGTACCACCAGTTAATTCGATATTGCCAGCTATCCTGTTGAAAAGCTAAATGAGCCAGGCCATCAAGCTGGCGAAAATAACGCTGAAGATTATTGCGCAGGTTAATTATTGTTGCGCCAGAGGTAACCATTAAAAGCGTCATCTGCTTTTTAATCAGCACCCGCCGCATGCGCTTTATCCACGAGGTTAACTCTGCGTCGTCGAGTTTATCCCACTGCGCCGCGCTGCTGTTAAAAATCACCAGCCCGTTTTTACTGCCGAGCTTACGGGAAAAATCGCTCTCCAGACGCAGCAGGCTGCTTTTGTTTTTAGGCAATGAAAACAGCGGGATACGATCGGGCCCGCCCGCAGGGTCCGGCGTCAGAAGATCGCGCGGCTTTTCGTCTGCGCTGATAAGGGTGACGGATTGCTGCGCCAGGATCGCCTGACGGATAAAAGCGCGTGCATCTTCCTGACGCGCGCAGGTTACCCAATAACAGCCGGGCGTTTGCAATACCGTTAATTCAGGCTGAACCTGTAACAGCCCCAGCGCAAAGGAATTTTTCATGTTGAATTCGCGATTTGTTCAGTCCAGGCTAGCTTATTATAGACAGGGCAGGATGCAACCTGAGAAATTTAAAAATACGTTATGACAGACGGGTTCGCATTGATCTATCATCGCGCCGATTCAGGCGATGTCGAGTTAACGCCTGCGTAAATATAACTGCCTTTTACCCGAAGTTGTTTTATCCGTGGCGAAAAGTAATGAAAAATGAAAATGCTTATACTCTGGTCGCGTCCGACGGCCAGCGTCAGGATGATATTAGCGCCTTGCGCGACGCCTTTTCTCTGCAGGCTTTTCGCTATATCGACATCGCTCGCGAAGAGCGGCTGGCGAACATTGTTGCGCGCTGGCCGCTGTTAGCTGAAACCTCGGCTGAACAGCCGGGACGGTCGCGCTAATGCCGCTGATCGCGCTGCAAGGCGTACGCGGCGGCACGGGGGCAACCTCGCTCAGCGCTGCGCTCGGCTGGGCGCTGACGGCACTGGGCGAACGCGCGCTGCTGATTGACGGCTCCCCGTCGAGCCAGCTCGGCGCTCACTTCAATCTGCCCGCGCTACCGGCAAAAGGCTGGATGCAGGCGCTGCTCGGCGGTGATGCCTGGCAGGAGGCCGCGCTGCGCTATCCCGATGGCCCTGATCTGCTGCCGCATGGCTCGCTGACCCATCAGAAAGATTTTACTTTGCTGCGCCAGCAGGCGGACATCGCCGCGCCGCTGCTTGATGCGCTGCCGGACCTGCAGCGTCGCTATCAATGGATAATTTTTGACCTGCCCGCGGATCCGCTGCCCTGGCATGACGCGCTCTCTGCGCGCCTCGACGGCGTGGTGCGCGTGCTGACGCCTGACGCCAACTGTCATCTGCGCCTCTTTCAGCAGGCTTTTACGCCGCATACGCGCTTTCTTATCAACCAGTTCAACGCCAACAGCCGCCTGCAGCAGGATCTGCATCAGCTGTGGGTCGCGTCGCTGAATAACCTTATCCCGCTGCTTATCCATCGCGACGAAGCGCTGGCGGAAGCGCTGATGATGAAGCAGCCGGTAGGGGAGTATCGCCCGCATGCGCTGGTCAGCGAAGAGATCACCACGCTGGCGAGCTGGCTGCTGCTTCATCTTACGGGAGAGCAGCCGTGAACCCGCTGCGCTGGCTGCTGACCGCGCCGGTCTGGCAGGCGCTGCATTCGCGCTACGCGATGGGACGTGACCACGGCGCGTCCCGCTTCGCCAGCGGCCTCAATGTGTTCTGGTGCGCGCTGGGCTGGGCGCTGCTGCGTTTTGAGACGCCGGGCTGGCAGCGCATTATTCAGGATCGCCGTCGTCTCTATCCGCATATCTCGCCGGAGCGCCCGCGCCCGCTAGATATTCTGCGCTATCTGGTCCAGACGCTGTGGCTGATCGTTATCCTGCCGCAGGATGAGAGCGGCCGCAGCGAGCGCCAGCGCTTTAAGGGCTTTCAGTCGCTGTTTCGCTGGCGTCAGCGCGGCTATCAGTGGCTCGACAGCCTGACCGCCCGCGTGCAGAACGATAACGTTGACGCGCGTCTTGAACAGCGGCTCCAGCGGCTCTCGCCGCTGGCGCGTCGCCTCGGTTTTATCGGCGTGGCGCTGTTCGCTTCGCTGCTGGCGTTGCTCTGCATCAGCCAGCCGTTCGGGCTGCTGACGCAGTTTATCTTCGTGGTGCTGCTCTGGAGCCTGGCGATGCTGGTGCGGCGCGTGCCGGGCCGCTTCCCGACCATGATGCTGATCGTGCTGTCGCTGACCGTCTCCTGCCGCTATCTGTGGTGGCGCTATACCTCGACGCTGAACTGGGACGATCCGCTTAGCCTGGTGTTTGGCCTGCTGCTGATCGTCGCGGAAACCTACGCCTGGGTAGTGCTGGTGCTGGGCTATTTTCAGACCCTGTGGCCGCTTAACCGTCAGCCGGTCTCGATGCCCACCACCCTCGACCAGTGGCCGAGCGTCGACCTGCTGGTGCCGACCTATAACGAGCCGCTCAGCGTGGTTAAGCCGACGATTTACGCGGCGATGGGCATCGACTGGCCGAAAGATCGGCTAAATATCTATCTGCTCGACGACGGTAGCCGCGAAGAGTTTCGCGAATTCGCCGCCAGCGTCGGCGTGAACTATGTGGTGCGTCCGACCCACGAGCACGCCAAGGCGGGCAATATCAACCACGCGCTGAAAACGCGCTGCCGCAGCGAGTTTGTCTCGATTTTCGACTGCGACCACGTGCCGACGCGCGCCTTTCTGCAGATGACCATCGGCTGGTTTATCAAGGATCCGAAGCTGGCGATGCTGCAGACGCCGCATCACTTCTTCTCGCCCGATCCCTTTGAGCGCAACCTGGGCCGCTTCCGCCGCACGCCAAACGAAGGCTCGCTGTTTTACGGCCTGGTGCAGGACGGCAACGATACCTGGGATGCCACCTTCTTTTGCGGCTCCTGCGCCGTGCTGCGCCGCAGCGCGCTGGATGAGATCGGCGGCATTGCGGTAGAAACCGTGACTGAAGATGCGCATACCTCGCTGCGCCTGCACCGACTCGGCTACGCCTCGGCCTATATCCGCATCCCCCAGGCGGCGGGGCTGGCGACCGAGAGCCTGTCGGCGCATATCGGCCAGCGTATTCGCTGGGCGCGCGGCATGGTGCAGATTTTCCGCCTCGATAACCCGCTGTTCGGTAAAGGACTGAAGTGGGTGCAGCGCCTCTGCTACGCCAACGCCATGCTGCACTTTCTCTCCGGCATTCCGCGCCTGATCTTCCTGCTAGCGCCGCTGGCGTTTCTGCTCTGTCACGCCTACATCATCTACGCGCCCGCGCTCGCCATCGCTATCTACGTGCTGCCGCATATGCTGCACACCAGCCTGACCAACTCGCGCATTCAGGGGCGCTGGCGCCACTCTTTCTGGAGCGAGGTGTATGAAACCGTGCTGGCCTGGTATATCGCCCGGCCGACCACTGTCGCCCTGTTCAACCCGCACAAAGGTAAATTCAACGTGACGGCGAAAGGCGGTCTGGTCGAGGAGCACCATCTCGACTGGGTGATCACCAAACCCTATATGTTCCTGGTGCTGCTCAACCTGGCGGGCGTGGGGATGGCGTTCTGGCGCATGAACTACGGTCCGGCCAACGAGGTGCTGACGGTCTGGGTGAGCCTGGTGTGGGTGATCTACAACATGGTGATCCTCGGCGGCGCGGTGGCGGTTTCCGTCGAAGCGCGGCAAATCCGCGAGGCGCACCGTGTGGAGATCGCCATGCCCGCAGCTATCGCGCGCGAAGATGGCCATATGCTGCCCTGCACGCTGCGCGACTACTCCGACGGCGGCGTGGGCGTCGAGCTGCGCGAGGCGAATGCGCTGAAGGAAGATGAAAAAGTCTGGCTGCTGCTGCGCCGCGGTCAGCAGGAGTTCAGCTTTCCCTGCCGCGTGCAGCGCGTCTTCGGCCTGCGCGCCGGTATTCGTCTGCATCAGCTGACCACCCAGCAGCATATCGAATTTATCCAGTGTACCTTCGCCCGCGCCGATACCTGGGCGCTGTGGCAGGACGGTTTCCCGGAAGATAAACCGGTGCAGAGCCTCGCCGATATTATGATCCTCGGCTTTAAGGGCTATCTGCGCCTGGCGGAATATGGTCCGCCGCAGTTACGTCGGTTGTTTAACCTGCTTACCGCTGGGGTGAGCTGGCTGGCCTCGCTGTTGCCGCAGGGCATCGGACGGACGTCCGCTTCAAAAAACGTATTGAGTTGATGATATGACGATGACGAGAGTAAACGGTTGGTTTACCGCCCTGCTGTTGGGCTCCGCAACGCTAAGCTGCGCCGCCGCGCAGGACGCCGTAACGGCGAATCCCGCCGAGCCGGCGCCAGTACAGATCGCGCCGCAGGATCCCGGCGCGCCGCTGCGCGACAGCCGGCTCGACTTTACCAGTCTGGCACCGCCGCCGGGCAGCATGACGCTGAGCGGCACGCAGCCGGACGGACAGATTGAGTTCGGCGTGCGCAGCGACGAGGTGGTCACGCGCGCGCTGCTGAATCTCAGCTATCGTCCCTCGCCCGCGCTGCTGCCGACGCTGTCGCAGCTCAAGGTCTATCTTAACGACGAGCTGATCGGCCTGATCACCGTTACGCCGGACCAGCTCGGCAAAGAGAACCAGACCCAGCTGGCGATCGATCCCCGCTTTATCAGCGACTTCAACCGCGTGCGCTTTGAGCTGGTGGGCCACTACACCAACATCTGCGAAAATCCGGCCAGCAGCACCATCTGGTTCGATATCGGCAAAGAGAGCGGTATCGATTTGACGCTGCAAAAGCTGCCGCTGAAAAACGATCTGTCGCACTTTCCTGAGCCCTTTTTCGACGCGCGCGACAAGCGGCCGCTGACGCTGCCGGTTGTTTTCGCCGCGCAGCCGGACGTAACGCAGCAGCGCGCCGCCGGGATACTCGCCTCCTGGTTCGGCAGCAAAGCCGCGTGGCGTGGCCAGCACTTTCCAGTGCTCTACAACCAGCTGCCGCAGCAGCAGCACGCCGTGGTGTTCGCCACCAACGACGCCCGCCCGGACTTTTTGAAAGATCTGCCGCCGGTGAGCAAGCCTACGGTGGAAATCGTCAGCCAGCCCGACAATCCCTATGAAAAAATGCTGCTGATTCTGGGGCGCAACGATGAGGATCTGCTCACGGCGGTGCAGGGCATCGCCCAGGGCGAGCTGCTGCTGCGCGGCGACATCTCAACCATCGACAGCGTAAAACTGCTGGCGCCGCGCAAAGCCTACGATGCGCCGAACTGGGTGCGAACCGACCGTCGCACCACCTTTGCCGAGCTGACGCAGTATGAGAACCAGCTGCAGTCCGACGGTATGCAGCCCAATCCCATCGGCCTGACGCTCAATCTGCCGCCCGATCTCTTCCTGGTGCGCGCGCGCGGCATCGATATGGATCTGAGCTATCGCTATACCGCGCCGTTCCAGGCGGACGGTTCGCGCCTGGCGGTACACCTGAACAACCAGTTCATCCAGGATTATCCGCTGCCGCCGAAAAATACCGCCGGCCAGCAGCTGCTGCGCATTCCGCTGATCCAGGGGCTGCAGGACAACAACCGCCAGCTGACCATCCCGGCGCTGCGCCTCGGCGTGGTAAACCAGCTGCGTTTCGACTTCGACTACGCCAACACCATTATCAGCGGCACCGCCGACGGACGCTGTGAGAACGTTACGCTGGTCAGCCATCACGTGGTGGTGGACGACAGCTCCAGCGTCGATTTCTCCGGCTACCGTCACTATATCGAGATGCCTTCGCTGCGCGCGTTCGCGGGCGCGGGTTTCCCCTTTACGCGCTACGCCGATCTGGCGCAAACGCTGGTGCTGGTGCAGCCGAAACCTGACGCGCAGCAGGTCGGCACGATGCTGAATGCGCTGGGCAATATTGGCGCGCAGACCGGCTATCCGGCGCTGCGGGTGCAGTTTAGCGATGACTGGAGCAAGGCGAAGTCGCAGGACGCCGATCTGCTGATGATCGGCGATATCCCGAAAGATCTTCAGGATGACCGTCGGATCGGTGCGCTGGTCGACGCCGCCGCCAGCTGGATAAATTCGCCGACGCGTCAGGCGGCCACCGATGTCGGCAGCTTCAGCGACGGCGATCGCGCGGTAGAAAGCACCACCACCATCGGCTCTCGCGGCCCGCTGGCGACGGTGATCGGCTTCCAGTCGCCGTTTAACGATCAGCGCAGCGTGGTGGCGCTGCTGTCGGACGGCAGCCCGCGCGCCTGGCAGCTGCTGAACGACGCGCTGACCGACAGCGGCAAGCGCGCCGCGATTTTCGGCTCTGCCGCCATTATCCGCGAGTCGGGCGTTAACAGCCTGCGCGTCGGCGACAACTATTTCGTCGGCCATCTCCCCTGGTGGGAGCGCCTGTGGACGATGCTGTCGACCCATCCGTTCTGGCTGGCGCTCTGCGCGGTCTTTGTCGTGGTGCTGTTTGCGCTGATGACCTGGCGCCTGATGCGCATCATTACGCGCCGCCGTCTGCTTGACGATGAAGATGAATAAATCGAGCGCGCTGCGGGCGAGTCTGTTGCTGAGCGGCGTGCTGGGCGCGCTGCCGGGTCTGGCCGCGCCCGACGCCAGACCGGAAGTCTCGCCGGTGGAGTGGCTGCTGACGCAGGTCCGCACCGGCGAATCGACCAGTAAATACGATCTGGTGCAGCAGGCGCTCTACCGGCTGGAGAAGATCGATCCCGATAATCCGCAGGTGCTGGCGGCGCGTCTGCGTCTGGCGCTGCATCAGGGCGATATCGCCGCCGCGCAGACGCTGCTGACGCAGCTGAAAAAGGTGGCACCCGATTCGGCGGCAACGCGCGAGTCGGCCGTTGGCATGGCGCTGGTCTCCTCTGAGGGTCGGCAGAAGCTGCAGCAGGCGCGCCTGCTCGCCACCTCCGGCCGTCTTGCGGAGGCGAAAAGCGCCTATGACGCGCTGTTCAACGGCGTCTTCCCCGATGCGAACACCGCACTGGAGTACTGGCGGCTGGCGGCGCGCATTCCCGGCCAGGAGGATGCTGCCTGGCAGCAGCTGCAAAAGCTGGAGCAGCGCTATCCCGGCAATATCGGCGTTGAGCTGCAGCTCGCGCGCATGGCGTTCGATCGCCAGCAGCCGACCCAGGCGGTCGAGCAGATAAAGCAGCTGGCGAAGAGCAGCGCCGGTCGCGACGCCGCAGCAGATCTCTGGCTGCAGCAGATCAACAGCCAGCCGGTGAGCGACAGCAGCGTGGCGCAGCTGAAAACCTATCTGACCATCTTTACCGACGGCGACGCGCAGCAACAGGGGCAGGAGGCGCTGGCGAAGCAGCAGGCGCTGCTCGCCGATCCCGCCTATCGCGAGCGTATGCGTGGCCTGGGGCTGGTGGACGCGGGCGGCGGAGCCGAGGCTATCCCGGCGCTGAACGTCGCCCTGAAGGCGAACCCCAACGACGCAGACCTGATGGGTGCCATGGGCCAGGCGCAGGCGCGCGCCAACAACCGCGCCGCCGCCGTTCTCTGGCTGGAGCGCGCGATTCAGGCCGGTCAGCAGAGCACCCAGGTGGGCAAGTGGCAGTCGCTGCTGCAGACCAACCGCTACTGGCTGGCGATCGACCAGGGTGACAAAGCGCTGGCGCAGCGCGATATCGACGGCGCAGAACGCTTCTATCGCGAGGCGCAGACGCTGGATAGCAGCGACAGCTACGCCCTGATTGGCCTTGGCGATGTGGCGCTGGCGCGCAATAACGCGCCGGGCGCCGAACAGCTCTTCCAGCGTGCGCTGCAGCTCGACGCCAGCAACACCACCGCGGTTCGTCGCCTGGCGGGGCTCTATCAGACCCAGTCGCCGGCGCGCGCGATGGCCTTTATTAACGGTCTGCCCGCCGCGCAGCAGCGCGCGCTGGCCGACACGCTGCGCGCCCTGCGCAGCGACAGCCTGCGCGCCGAGGCTGACGCGCTGGCACAGCAGAGCCACTGGCAAGCGGCGGCGGAGAAATATCGCCAGGCGCAGGCCTTATCGCCGGATGACGTCTGGCTCAGCTACCGGCTGGCTGGCGCGCTGCGCAACGGCGGGGCGCCGCAGCAGGCGGATGCCGTTATCGCGACGCTGCAGCAGCAGCATCCGCGGGATGCGACCGCGCTCTATGCGTCGGCGCTCTATCTCTCCGGCACCGATAATGATGAGGCGGCGCTGGCGACGCTGCGCCGCCTGCCGGAAGCGCAGTGGAGCAACAATATGCGCGAGCTGGCGCAACGCCTGACGCAGAATAAGCTGTTTGCGCGCGCTGAGGCGCTGCGCGCGGCAGGGCAGGAGAGCGACGCCATCGCACTGCTGCGCCAGCAGCCCGCCTCGAACCGCCGCGATCTGACGCTGGCCGACTGGGCGCTGGCGCGCGGCGACGCGCAGCAGGCGCTGGCGATGTATCAGCAGGTGCTTGAGCGGGAGCCTGCCAACGGCGATGCCTCGCTCGGGCGTATCGAAGCGCTGGTGGCGCTGCAGCGCAGCAGCGAGGCGCGTGCGGCGCTGAAGGCGCTGCCGCCCGCGCAGGCGAGCCTGAACGCCGATCGCCGCGTGGCGCTGGCGTGGCAGGCGGTGGGCGACACCACCCAGGCCGCCGCGCAGTTCGCGGGCCTGAAGCAGCGCGCCGCGGCGCAGCCACCCTCGCAGGACAAAGCGCTGGTCTACCGCGATGCGGCGCGGCTTGAGCGCGCGCAGCAGCAGCCTGATGCCGCGCTGGCCGACTATCGGCAGGCGATGGCCGCCAGCGGCATCGGCGACGGCGATAATGTCAGCCGCCTGACGCGCAATAACCCGCAGGATGACTGGCTGAAGCGCAGCATCCGCAGCGACACCGCCGATCTCTATCGCCAGCAGGACACCACGCTGATGCTGGAGCAGGACTATTCGCGCAACAAGGGCACCGCCGGCGTCTCCGATTTTAGCGCCCATACCACCATGCTGCAGGCGGAGACGCCCCTTGCTGACGGCCGCGGCTTCCTGCGGCTCGATCGCGTTCAGATCTCGGCGGGCACCTTCTCTACCACTAACGGCACCTTTGACGAGACCTTCGGCAGCTGCGACGACGCCAACTCAGGCGGCTGCAGCCGCTACGCCAGCCAGCGCGACGAAGGCACCGCGCTGGGCGTCGGCTGGAGCAATGAGGTCTGGTCAGCGGATCTCGGCACGACGCCGCTCGGCTTCGAGGTAACCAACTGGGTCGGCGGCGTCAGCTGGAAAACCGACGTGAAAGAGGTGGGCGTAACGCTTACCGCCTCAAGACGCCCCATCTCCAGCTCGCTGCTCGCCTATGCGGGCGCGCGCGATCCGGCGGCCAACGGCGGCAAAACCTGGGGCGGGGTGGTGGCGACCGGCGGCAGCGTTGGGCTGAGCTACGATCGCGGCGGCGCACACGGCGTCTGGGCCGATATCAGCGCCCATCAGATCACCGGCGAGAACGTGGCGGACAACAGCCGCGAACGCCTGATGGCGGGCTATTACTACAAGCTGATCAATAGCGATAACCGCCGCGCCACGGTGGGTCTTAACACCATGCTCTGGCATTACCAGAAGGATCTCAGCGACTATACCTTCGGCCAGGGGGGGTACTACAGCCCGCAATCCTATCTCTCCTTTTCCGTGCCGGTCACCTGGCGGCAGCGCACCGGGAACTGGTCGTTTGACCTCGGCGGCTCGGTCTCCTGGTCGCATTCGAAAACCGACGCGCAGCAGCGCTATCCGGTTAATCCCGGCTTTACGCTGGCGAGCAATCCCTCTTCGGCGAGCAGCAGCGGGGGCGGTGTCGGCTATACTTTACAGGCCGTCATCGAGCGACGCGTCACGCCGCACTGGTTTATCGGCGCTGGGGTGGATATTCAGCAGGCGAAGGACTATACCCCGAGCCACGGGCTGCTCTATGTGCGCTACTCCGCCGCCGGCTGGGATGGCGATCTCGATATGCCGCCGCAGCCGCTTACGCCTTACGCCGATTTCAAATAATCGCTGGGCCGCGCAAAACTCGGACTCTGACAGGCAGTAAAAAAAGTGAGTTCCAGGATATACTTGCTGCGCACTTTCCTGTCTGATAGCAGTGCTTTTTAGCCTGGAGAAGATTTTGCGCGTCAGCCGTTCACTTACGATAAAGCAGATGGCGACGGTTTCCGCGGTGGCGCTGATTACCGTCTCTGTCTTTATCGTTATTCAACTCTTCCATTTTGTGCAGCAGCGCAGGATCGACTACGCCCAGCAGATGGAGAATATCGCCCATACGGTGCGCCAGCCGCTCTCTGAGGCGGTATTAAAGGCGGATATCGCCCAGGCCGAGCGCATCCTGCAGACCCTTAAGCCCGCTGGCGTCCTGTCGCGTGCCGACGTGGTGCTGCCCAACGCTTTTCAGGCGCTGCACGCCAGTTTTGAAAACGAAAAGCCGATCCCGCTGCTGATTGCCCGCCTGTTTGAGCTGCCGGTGCAGATCACCCTGCCGCTCTATTCGGTTGAGAGCAGCGGGTCGCCTAAGCCGCTCGCCTATCTGGTGCTGCAGGCCAATTCGACGCGCGTTTACCAGTTTATCCTCAGCACCGTCTCCACCATGGTCACCACCTATCTGCTGCTGGCGCTGATCCTGTCGGTGGCGATCAGCTGGTGCATTAACCGGCTGGTGGTGCATCCGCTGCGCAGCATCTCGCGCGAGCTGCAGGAGCTGCCGCCGCAGGCGATCCTGACCCACAAGCTGACGCTGCCCGCCAGCCATCGCGACGATGAGATCGGCATGCTGATCCGCAGCTATAACCGCAACCAGCAGGTGCTGGAGTCGGTGCATGACGAGATGAGCCGGCTGACCACCCATTATGCCGTCACCGATCTGCCCAACCGCGCGCTCTTTCTGGCGCTGCTCGACCAGCATACCCGCAGCCACAGCAAAGGCTTCGGGCTGATGGTGATCCGCATCGAAACGCTGCAGGAAGCCAACGGCGTGCTGAGCGACGAGCAGCGCGACACCCTGATGCTGACGCTGGTGGAGAAGATCCGCAGCACCGTTGACGACCATACTCTGCTGGCGCAGACCGGGCCGAGCGACTTCGCGCTGCTGATGAAACGCGCCGGGACGCCGTTTCGCGCCATGCGGCTGGCGCGCAATCTGATGATCCGCCTGAACCAGCCGGTAACGCTGCACCAGCTGCAGCTGCGGCCCAACGCCAGTATCGGGCTGGCGCTCTATGATGAAGAACGCCTCTCCGCCAATGAGCAGCTCGATCGCGCCACGTCGGCGATGATGTCGGCGCGCCATTTAGGCAAAAACCAGATCCTCTTCTTTGACGCCGCGCTGACCGAGCGCGCGCAAAAGCGCCTGACGCAGGAGCATGACATTCTGCAGGGGCTACAGGATGAGCAGTTCCGGCTGTTCCTGCAGCCGCAGATCGATATGCAAACCGGCGAGCTGGTTGGCGCCGAGGCGCTACTGCGCATGCGCATGCCGGACGGCAGCTACGGCCTGACGGAGGAGTTTATCGCCAGCGCGGAGGAGATTGGCGTCATCGCCGCCATCGGGCGCTGGGTGTTTGAAGAGGCGTGCCGCATTCTCGCCGGCTGGCAGAAGCACGGCATACTTATTCCGCTTAGCGTTAATATCTCCGCCGTGCAGCTGCGCGACGCCAGCATGGTGCATCACCTGCAGGGCCTGCTGCAGCGCCATCAGATCGCGCCCGGCAGCTTTGTGCTGGAGATTACCGAAACCGCGCAGATTGGCGATGCCGAAGTGGCGATGGCGCTGCTGCGTTCGCTGCAGACGGTGGGCGTCGCGGTGGCGCTGGACGACTTCGGCATGGGCTACTCCAATCTCAACTACCTGCATCAGTTCAAGTCGCTGCCGGTCAATAAGCTGAAGATGGATCGCAGCTTCGTTGCCGCGCTGCCGGATGACGACACCATGGTGCGCATCGTGGCGGCCATCGCCGAGATTATCGATCTCGACGTTATCGCCGAAGGCGTAGAGACCGCCGAGCAGCGAGACTGGCTGCTGGCGCGCGGCATCCATATCGGCCAGGGCTATCTCTATGCCGAAGCGCTGTCGCTGGAACGCTTTACGCAAACCTGGCTGCCGGCGCTCGCCTCCAGCCAGAACGCGCCCGCCGCCGATGATTAACTGCACCCTTTCTCAACAGGCGCGCCCGGCGGGAGTTGCTGCCTGATTCGTTGATTTTGCGCGTTTTTTAGTTACAAAAGGTCGTGCTGAAGCGTTTCAGTTCATAGTTGCGTTTCCAGAAAACCCTCGGCCTTTGTAAGCCTGTATTAATCCCGTTAACAGGGTGTTATTTTTTGCCAACCGCCAGCGCCGGGGCGTGCGCTGCTTGCGGACACAATAAAACGACAACCTCACAACCCTGTTGTAGTGGACACCTTTTATGAAAACCTCACTGTTTAAAAGCCTCTATTTTCAGGTGCTGTTAGCCATCGGCATCGGCGTTCTGTTAGGCCATTTCTATCCAGAGTTAGGCACGCAAATGAAGCCGCTTGGCGATGGCTTCGTTAAGCTGATCAAGATGATCATCGCGCCCGTGATTTTCTGTACGGTCGTGACCGGGATCGCCGGCATGGAGAGCATGAAAGCGGTGGGGCGTACCGGTGCGGTCGCGCTGCTCTATTTTGAAATCGTCAGCACCATCGCCCTGATTATCGGCCTGGTGGTGGTTAACGTGATTCAGCCCGGCGCTGGCATGAACATCGACCCGGCGACGCTGGATACCAAGGCGATCGCGGTCTATGCCCAGCAGGCGGAGCAGCAGGGCATTGTTCCCTTCCTGCTGGACGTTATCCCTGGCAGCGTTATCGGCGCCTTCGCCAGCGGCAACATTCTGCAGGTGCTGCTGTTCGCGATCCTGTTCGGCTTTGCGCTGCATCGTCTCGGCAGCTCCGGCACGCTGATCTTCAACGTTATCGAGAGCTTTTCGAAGGTTATCTTCGGCATTATCAATATGATTATGCGCCTCGCCCCTATCGGCGCGTTCGGCGCAATGGCCTTCACCATCGGTAAATATGGCGTCGGCTCACTGGTGCAGCTCGGCCAGCTGATCGTCTGCTTCTATATCACCTGTGCGCTGTTCGTGGTGGTGGTGCTGGGGCTTATCGCACGCGTCGCCGGCTTCAATATCTTCCGCTTCGTCGCCTATATCAAAGAAGAGCTGCTGATTGTGCTCGGCACCTCTTCCTCTGAGTCCGCGCTGCCGCGCATGCTGGATAAGATGGAGAAGCTGGGCTGTAAGAAATCGGTGGTGGGGCTGGTGATCCCGACCGGCTACTCCTTCAACCTCGACGGCACCTCGATTTACCTGACCATGGCGGCGGTGTTTATCGCCCAGGCCACCAACGCGCATATGGACATTTTCCATCAGATTACCCTACTGGTGGTGCTGCTGCTCTCTTCGAAGGGCGCGGCGGGCGTGACCGGCAGCGGCTTTATCGTGCTGGCGGCGACGCTGTCGGCGGTGGGGCATCTGCCGGTGGCGGGTCTGGCGCTGATCCTCGGCATCGACCGCTTTATGTCCGAAGCGCGCGCGCTGACCAATCTGATCGGCAACGGCGTGGCGACGGTGGTGGTGGCGAAGTGGGTTGGCCAGCTCGATGAACATCAGCTGAAGGCGACGCTTTCTGGCGACGCAAAAGCGAAAAAACTGCCGGAAACCTCTGCATAAGTACAGCTTTACAGCAAAATCCCTCTAAATGCCCGCTGTCGCTTGCCCTGACAGCGGGCATTTGCATAATAATGCCCACTTATTTTTTTCATGGTTTTTCACTTCGTTGCGCGACTTCCTGGCCTTCACGTGGTCAAAGACTCTGTTGTCGAAAAACGACGCGGCTAAAACGAGAAAAACTCACCGCGTATTACAACGGCGAATGTGCCAGTGATAACGACTTTTAGATTAGAGGTTCACATGCAGGGCACCAGAATTCGGCTTTTGGTTGGGGGGGTAGCATGGATGGCCGCCAGTTTTGGCGCCTGTGCCGAAACGCTGCAGCCCGATCCAGCCTGGCAGGAAGGGAAACTGGATAACGGATTAAGCTGGCAGCTGCTGACCACGCCGCAGCGCCCCAGCGATCGCATTGAACTGCGCATGGTGGTGAATACCGGCTCGCTGGTGGAAACCACCCAGCAGACCGGCTTCAGCCACCTGCTGCCGCGTCTGGCGATGGTGCATAACGCCGCGCTCGACACCAACCAGCAGCGCGCGCTGTGGCAGCAGGCGATGGACCCGCAGCATCCGCTGCCCCCCGCGATCGTCTCCTACGACTTTACCCAGTACAACCTTAGCCTGCCCAACAACCGTCCGGAGCTGCTGAAAGAAGCGCTTAACTGGCTGGCGGCGACGGCGGGCAAAATGTCTATTAATGAGCAGGTGGTCAACACCGCGCTGAGCGCCTCCGATCCTACTGCGACCTGGCCCGCCAGCACTCAGGATGTGCTGTGGCGCTACCGCCTGAAGGGATCGACCCTGCTGGCGCACGACCCGGCCGAACAGCCGCGCGCGCCGATCGACCTGAGCGCGCTGAATGACTTTTACCAGCAGTGGTATACCCCGGACGCCATGACGCTCTACGTGGTGGGTAACGTCGAGAGCCGCAGCCTGGCGGAGCAGATCAACAAAGCCTTTTCTTCGCTGACCGGCAAGCGCAGCAATCCCGCGCCGCTGCCGACCCTGTCGCCGCTGCCGCACCAGCCGATTAATCTGGTCAACGGCGCGATGAGACAGGATCGTCTGGCGCTGATCTGGGATACGCCCTGGCAGCCGATTCGCGATTCGCAAAACCTGCAGCGTTACTGGCAGAGCGATCTGGCGCGCGAGGCGCTGTTCTGGCATCTGCAGCGCACGCTGGGCGACAGCAAAACGCAGAACCTGCAGATCGGCTTCGACTGCCGCGTGCTCTATCAGCGCGCCCAGTGCTCGGTTAATCTCGACGCGCGCAACGATGCGCTGGAGTCGGGCCTGAACCTGGTGGCGCGCGAGCTGGCGGTAGTGCGTGACAAAGGGCTGCCGCAGGAGGAGTTCGACGCGCTGATGGCGCAGAAGCTGCTGGAGCTGAACAAGCTGTTTGCCACCTATGCGCGCACCGATACCGACGTGCTGATGAGCCAGCGCCTGCGTTCGCAGCAAAATGCCGTGGTGGATATCGCGCCGGAGCAGTATCAGAAGCTGCGTCAGGCATTTCTGAGCGAGCTGACGCGCGATCGGCTGAACCAGGAGCTGCGTCAGCAGCTGTCGCAGGAGCTGACTATGGTGCTGATGCAGCCGGAAGGCGAAGCAGAGACCAACGTGAAGAGCCTGCAGGCGATCTGGGACAAAGTGATGGCGCCGCCAGCGACCGCCGACGCCGCCCCGCAGGAGAGCAGCGCCAGCGACAGCGCGCCGCCTTCTTCCTGATCCGTCAGGTTTTTGCCCTGAGCCACTCGGTGACCAGCATCGGCCAGCTGGCAAGGGGCAGATCCGCCACGCCACGGATGCCGAATCCGTGGCCGCCTTTCTGGTAAAAGTGCAGCTCTGCGGGCACCTTGTGTTCGCGCAGCGCGCTGAAAAACGCCATGCTGTTGTTCACCGAGACCGTTTCATCATCCGCCGCGTGGATCAGCAGCGTCGGCGGCGTCTGCGCGTGTACCCGCGTCTCCAGCGAATAGGCTTCGATGGTTTTCGCATCGGGCCAGGCGCCGAGCAGCCGCGTGCGCGAACTCTCATGCGTCACGCCGTCGCGCATGCTGATCACCGGGTAGACCAGCACCATCGCGTCGGGACGCGGCGAGAGGCTATCCGCGGCGTCCTGCACCGGATAGATTTTTTCGGCGAAGCGCGTGCCCAGGCTGGCGGCGACGTGGCCGCCGGCCGAGAAGCCCGTCATCACGATATATTTCCCGTTCAGGCCGCGCTGGGCGCGCTCGCGCAGCACGCGCACCGCGCGCTGTGCATCGGCCAGCGGCGCGTCTGCGCCTTCGTGATGGCCGTCGTAGGGCAGCCGATAGGTCATCACCGCCAGGGTGTAGCCCATCGCGGTAAAAAAGGTCGACAGCGCGCTGCCTTCGCGGTCGATCAGCACGCGCTGATAGCCGCCGCCCGGCGCCACCAGCAGGGTGATGCCATTGGACTCTTCGGGATGCCAGATGGCGATCTCCGGGCAGCGCACGCCGGTCGCCGCGCGATCGTAAGGCTCATACTCTTTTGCCAGATCGACGATCTGCGGCTGCGCGCGCGAATCGCTGGCGCCTGGCGCGTCGCCATTTGGCCAGATGTTGATAATTTCTGTGTGCATAAAACGGTCCTGATGCGAGAAGTGTTGTCGTTTTTTTTGTCGCGGCCGGCTAAACAGCGTCCTGCTGTTGTTGAGGAAAAGATGGTCTTTTTTGCGGCAGTCGTCCATCCGAAAACGGCCCGGAGCGGTGGATTCAGACTATGCCTGGAGCAAAGGATTAGCGGAGATTCAGGTGGCAAAAAGCGGCCCGGCGCAGGCGTAAAAATCAGCGCCAGCGTTAATTTTTTTACTAACGGCGATTCGCCGTGGAGTATCGGGCGCTAACGCAAATTGCCGGTGGTTTCGGCCGCGCATGCGGCGGAGCGGGGTTATCCGCCCCGCTCAGCGGAACCAAAGCTATGCCGGCATCGCCGACAGCGGAATGATCGCCCCGCGATGCTGGATCACCGTGCTGGCCGTCAGGTGCCCGCGCGCGGCCGCCGCCTGGGGCGAACCGCCCGTCAGGCGCTGCGACAGGTAGCCGGCGCTGAAAGAGTCGCCCGCCGCGGTGGTGTCGATGATGCGGGCCGCATCAAGGCGCACGGCAGGCACCTCAATCAGCGCGTCGTCGCCGATCGCGATCAGACAGGCGTCCGCGCCGCGCTTAATCACAATCTCGCTGGCGCCTGCGGCGCGCGTGCGCTCAATCACCGCGCTCAGCGGATGTTCGCCCCACAGCAGCTGTTCGTCATCCAGCGTCAGAAAGGCGATATCGGTGCGCTGCAGCATGGCGCTGTAGGCCTGCTGCGCGCTTGCCTGGTCGGCCCACAGGCGCGGGCGGTAGTTGTTGTCGAAAATAACCTGGCCGCCGTTAGCGCGGCAGCGGTCGAGCAGCGCCATCAGCTTCTCGCGGCTGCTGGCAGGCAGAATCGCCAGCGAAATGCCGCTCAGGTAGAGATAGTCGTAGTGCGCCAGCTCGTCGACGATAGCGGCAGATTGCGGGCCGTCGAGCCAGTAGCGCGCGGCGGCGTCGCTGCGCCAGTACCAGAAGGTGCGCTCGCCCTTATCGTCGGTTTCAATGACATACAGGCCGGGCATTTTGTTTTCCAGCCGCTGGATCAGGCGGGTGTCGACCTTCTCCTGCTGCCAGGCGGCGATCATCTGATCGCTAAAAGAGTCGATGCCCAGCGCCGTCACATAATCGACGCTGAGCTGCGCCTTATCGACCTGGCGCGCCAGATAGACCGCCGTATTCAGCGTATCTCCGCCAAAGCCGCGTTTAATGCTCTCACCCTTCTCGGACAGCTCAATCATGCACTCGCCGATAACGGCTATTTTTTTATGCGTCATGGTATTTGGCCTGTAGTGAAATAGTCTCTTAGTCTCGCGTCTGGTATGGCAGACGTCAATGCTTTTTAAAACACCGTTTTAATTCCACTTAAGGTAAAAAAAGCCTGTCTTCGCGGCGATTTAGCGGCCAAAGCCGGGCTTTTTTTCACGATTGCGCCCGATTCTGATTGGTACACTCTGGAGTCTTATGTGGCCAGCAGGCGGACCGAGACAGGGCGGGCACAGCCGATACTTGCCGCCGGGCTGACGCATGGCACTTGCCACCAACCAGGAAAAAACCATGGTGATGAAGAATATTAGTCATCGGCTACCTTCTTCAACTGACATCAACCCACAGCAGGAAGCGCGTCTCTTCTGGCAGCAATGCCAACGATTCTACACTTTCCAGCCGATATACCAGGTATCGGGCCGGTTGCTGGCAATTGAAATCCTGACCGCGGTCACGCATCCAGCCGCGCCGGAAAAGAGACTCTCGCCAGAAGCCTATTTTGAGGCGCTGGCGATTAACCAGCGTTTGCATGTCGTCCATGAGCAGCTGGCGCTGCTGAAAGCGTGGCGGCCCTTTTTTTGCGACAACCAGGTTGTGGCGTCGGTGAATATCGACGGTCCCACGCTGATGGCGATTCAGCAGCATCCGCCGATTCGGCGCCTGATCGCCGAGCTGCCGTGGGTGCGCTTCGAACTCACCGAACACCACGCGCTGCCGCAGGAAGAGATGATCGCGCAGATGCCGGAGCTGGGGCCGCTCTGGCTGGACGATTTCGGTTCCGGCATGGCCAACTTTTCCGCGCTGACGGAGCTGAAGTATGACTACATCAAGCTGTCGCGCGAGCTGTTTATCCTGCTGCGTCGAACCGAAGAGGGCAAAGCGCTCTTTTCGATGCTGCTGGCGTTGATTAACCGCTACTGTAACGGCGTTATCGTCGAAGGCGTCGAGACCGAAGAGGAGTGGCGGCAGGTGTGCAGCTCGCCCGCAATGGCGGCGCAGGGCTACTTTTTTTCAAGGCCGGTCCCTTTTTCGCAACTTAACCATCTGCCGCTTCAGCTTGTCTGATGCCGTTCCACCCCGTCTCGACTATCTTTAACGGAGACTGTGGAGAGGCAAGGAGGAAGCGAGATGTCGCGCACGGGAAAAGTTGTTAGCTGGATAGTCGGGATTTTTTTGTTGCTGATTGTGGTGGTGGTGATCATCATCGCGACCTTTGACTGGAATCGTCTCAAGCCCACCATCAACCAGAAAGTTTCGACGGAGCTGAATCGTCAGTTTGCGATTCGCGGCGATCTCGGCGTTGTCTGGGAGCGCAACCGCGAGGAGCCGGGCTGGCGAAGCTGGATACCCTGGCCGCACGTGCACGCGCAGGACATCATATTAGGCAATCCGCCCGAGATGGCGGAGGTCACTATGGTGCATCTGGAGCGCGTCGACGCCACCCTCGCGCCGCTGGCACTGCTGCATAAAGAAATTTACCTCCCGTGGATCAAACTCCAGCAGCCCGATGCGCGGCTGATTCAGACCGCCGACAAAAAGAACAACTGGACCTTTAATCTCGCCGGGAGCGACAACCCTGACGCTAACGCGACGCCGTCCGCCTGGTCATTCCGCCTCGACAATATCCTGTTCGATCAGGGGCAGCTGCGCTACCGCGATGCGGTCAATAAAGCCGACGTGACGGTTAAAATCAATCCGCTCGGCAAGCCGGTGCCTTATGGGCAGATTGCCGGCGGCAGCGACGCGCAGAAAGGCGCGGGCGACTTTGTTTTTGGCTGGGAAGCGCGCGGCACCTATAACAACGAGCAGCTGGAGGGGGAAGGCAAAACCGGCGGCATGCTCTCGCTGCGCAGCAAAAATACGCCGTTCCCGATTCAGGCCGATATCCGCAACGGGTCGACGCGCGTGCAGGTCACGGGCGGCATTCAGGATCCGATGAATCTCGGCGGCGTCAACGTGCGGCTGCGCTTCTCCGGCGATACGCTGGCCAATCTCTACGGTCTGACCGGCGTGCTCTTGCCCGATACGCCGCCCTATGAAACCGACGGCCATCTGACCGCCCGCTTCGCCGGCAAAAACGGGCCGGAATACCACTACGAAAACTTCAACGGCCATATCGGCGACAGCGATATTCACGGCACGCTCACCTACACTCAGGGCAAACCGCGTCCGGCGCTGGTGGGCGAGCTGAGTTCGAAACAGCTGCGTATGGCAGACCTGGGGCCGCTGATCGGCGTCGATTCCGGCAAAGGCAGCGCTAAAACCGAGCAGGCGAAGGCGAAGCGCGGTGAAAAGTCGACGCAGCCTGCCGATCGGGTACTGCCGCACGACACCTTTGATACCAAAAGCTGGGACGTAATGGACGCCGACGTGAAGTTCACCGGCAAGCGCATCGAACATGGCAGTTCGCTGCCGTTAAGCGATCTCTATACCCATCTGCAGCTAAAAAATGGCGATCTGCTGCTCGATCCGCTGCGCTTCGGCATGGCGGGCGGCACGCTGAACAGCACCATTCGTCTGGAAGGGGATAAGTCGCCGATGCGCGGCCGCGCCGATATCCACGCGCGTCGCCTGCACCTGCGTCAGCTCTTCCCGAACGTCGAAGCGATGCAGCGTAGCCTGGGCCAGCTAAACGGCGACGCCAGCTTTACCGGCAGCGGCAATTCGGTGGCGGATTTGCTGGCGACCAGCAATGGCCAACTGAAGCTGCTGATGAATAACGGCTTAATCAGCCGCAGCCTGATGGAGATCGCCGGGCTAAACGTCGGCAACTACGTGGTTGGCAAGCTGTTCGGCGACGATGAGGTGCGCATCAACTGCGCCGCGACCGATGTGAAGCTGCAAAACGGCGTGGCGACGCCGAACCTGTTTGTGTTTGATACCGAAAATGCGGTGATCAACGTTACCGGCAACGCCAACTTCGCCAGCGAGCGGCTGGATCTGTCGATTAACCCCGAGAGTAAAGGCATCCGCATCGTAACGCTGCGTTCGCCGCTTTACGTGCGCGGCACCTTTAAAAATCCTGACGCCGGGGTTAAGGCCGGGCCGCTGCTGGCGCGCGGTGCCGCTGCCGTCGCGCTCGGCACCGTGGTCGGTCCTGCCGCCGCGCTGCTGGCGTTGATCAGTCCAAGCGACAATGAGGATAACCAGTGCAGCACTGTGCTGCAGCAGATGAAAAGCAAAAAGTGATCAGCTGCGATAGAGCACTTTAATGATGTGATAGCCAAACGCGGTTTTCACCGGCCCGAAAGGTTTTATCAGCGGGCAGGTGAAGACCGCTTTATCAAAGGCCGGTACCATCTGGCCCTGTCGGAATTCCCCTAAATCGCCGCCGTTGCGCCCGGATGGGCAGGTAGAGTGTTTCTTCGCCAGCTGCTGAAAACTGGCGCCCTTTTCCAGCTTCGCCAGCAGTTCGTTAGCCAGCGCTTCCTCTTTCACCAGGATGTGTAAAGCCGCCGCGGTTTTCGCCATGATAGTCCTCTGATTGTGTATACTGACCGCCCATTATTTCATCCTCCTCTCTTTTTACTGAGCGATTTTTTACTATGCGTTTAAACCCCAGCCAACAACGCGCCGTCGAGTTTGTTACCGGCCCCTGTCTGGTGCTGGCGGGAGCGGGATCGGGCAAAACCCGCGTCATCACCAATAAGATTGCCCATCTGATCCGCGAGTGCGGCTATCAGGCGCGTCATATCGCGGCGGTTACTTTTACCAATAAAGCCTCGCGCGAGATGAAAGAGCGCGTCGCCCAGACGCTGGGAAAAAAAGAGGCGCGCGGCCTGATGATCTCTACCTTCCATACGCTGGGACTGGAGATTATCAAGCGCGAATACGCCGCGCTGGGCATGAAGTCCAATTTCTCGCTGTTTGACGATACCGACCAGCTGGCGCTGCTGAAGGATTTGACGCAGCCCTGGCTGGAAGAGGACAAGACGCTGCTGCAGCAGCTGATTTCCACTATCTCCAACTGGAAGAACGACCTGGTCGATCCGCCGCGCGCCGCCGCGCTGGCGCGCAGCGAGCGCGACAATATCTTCGCCCACTGCTACAGCCTCTACGATCAGCATCTGAAATCGTGCAACGTGCTCGACTTCGACGATTTAATCCTGCTGCCGACGCTGCTGCTGCAGCGCAACCAGGAGGTGCGCGAACGCTGGCAGCAGCGCATTCGCTATCTGCTGGTGGATGAGTATCAGGATACCAACACCAGCCAGTACGAGCTGGTGAAGCTGCTGGTAGGCGCACGGGCGCGCTTTACCGTGGTTGGCGACGATGACCAGTCGATCTACTCGTGGCGCGGCGCGCGGCCGCAGAACCTGGTGCTGCTGAAAGAGGATTTCCCGGCGCTGGAAGTGATCAAGCTGGAGCAGAACTACCGTTCGTCGCAGCGCATCCTGAAAGCGGCGAATATCCTGATCGCCAATAACCCGCACGTGTTCGAAAAGCGGCTTTTCTCCGAGCTTGGCCTCGGCAGCGAACTGAAAGTGCTGACCGCGAACCATGAAGATCACGAGGCGGAGCGCGTGACGGGCGAGCTGATCGCGCACCACTTTATCAATAAAACGCAGTATAAAGATTACGCGATCCTCTATCGCGGCAACCATCAGTCGCGCGTCTTTGAAAAGATGCTGATGCAGAACCGCATTCCCTATCGCATCTCCGGCGGCACCTCCTTTTTCTCGCGGCCGGAGATCAAGGATCTGCTCGCCTATCTGCGCGTGCTCACCAATCCAGACGACGACAGCGCATTTCTGCGCATCGTTAACACACCGCGCCGCGAGATTGGCCCGGCGACGCTGCAAAAGCTGGGCGAGTGGGCGAACCTGCGCAATAAAAGCCTGTTTAATGCCAGCTTCGACGTTGGCCTGGGGCAGACGTTAAGCGGACGCGGGCTGGAACATCTGCAGCGCTTTACCCACTGGCTGCAGGAGATTGTGCAGATGACCGAGCGCGAGCCGGTCAATGCGGTGCGCGATCTGATCCGCGGCATCGACTACGAAAGCTGGCTGTTTGAAACCTCGGGCAGCCCAAAAGCGGCCGAGATGCGGATGAAGAACGTCAATACGCTGTTTCAGTGGATGACGGAGATGCTGGAAGGCAGCGATATCGATGAGCCGATGACGCTGACGCAGGTGGTGACGCGCTTTACGCTGCGCGACATGATGGAGCGCGGCGAGAGCGACGAAGAGCTCGATCAGGTACAGCTGATGACGCTGCACGCCTCGAAAGGGCTGGAGTTCCCCTACGTCTTTCTGGTCGGCATGGAAGAAGGGCTGCTGCCGCATCAGAGCAGCATCGATGAGAACAACATCGAAGAGGAGCGCCGCCTGGCTTACGTCGGCATCACTCGCGCGCAGAAAGAGCTGACCTTTACGCTCTGCCGCGAGCGCCGTCAGTATGGCGAGCTGGTGCGCCCGGAGCCGAGCCGCTTTTTGCTGGAGCTGCCGCAGGATGATGTCGTCTGGGAAACCGAGCGCAAGGTTGTCAGCGCCGAAGAGCGGATGAAAACCGGGCAAACGCGGGTTGCCGGGCTGCGGGCGATGCTGGAGAAGGCGAAAAAGGGCTAACTACTGCTTCTGCTGCGCCCTGTCAGCGTATTAACTGGCGGATAAGACAGGCGTAATAGCCCTTTTAACGGGGCTGTTATGCGTATCTGTGGCTGATAACCGTTTTAAGACAGCTGCAGCAGCCAGTGGACATAGGACTGGTAATGGCTCTCTTGCTCCAGCAGCTCGGCGCGCAGCGGATGCGCTTCCAGCCAGCCCGAAGGCAGGGTGAGATGCAGCGTATCGTCGTCAGCCTGTAACCGCACCGCGGGCAGGGTATCGTCGCGACGACGGCTGGAGAAAAGGATCGCCAGCCGCAGCAGGCGACACAGACGCTCGGCAAGACGGGGCGGAAGAGCGTTTTGCTGGGTCAGCAGCGCTAAATCGATGCTGCCGCTCTGGTTCTGCAGCAGGCAGGCCAGCAGTTTTTTCTGCGCGGGCGTAAAGCCGGGCAGATCGAGATGGCGCACCAGATAGGCGGCGTGCTGCGGAGCCTGGCGAAAATCGACGCTAAGGCCGATTTCATGTATCGCACTGGCGCTGAGCAGCAGCTCCCGGCAGCGCTGATCCAGTTTCCATACCGCGCTCACCTGGCGGAAAAAGATGTCGGCCAGCTGACGCACGCGCGCCGCCTGTTCTACATCGATAGAAAAACGGCGCTGGACGTTTTGCAGCGTGCGGCTGCGAATATCGCGATCGACCGGCAGATGCAGCATGCCGTACACCAGCCCTTCGCGCAGCGCGCCGCCGGCCAGCGTCATGCTTTGGATGCCAAGCTCCTGAAACACCGCAATCAGAATCGAGAGGCCGCTGGGGAACACCAGCGCGCGCTCCAGCGTTAAGCCCTCAATCTCCAGCTCTTCCAGCTTGCCGCACTGAATGGCGCGCTGCTTGAGCTGCTCCAGCTTGCTGAGGGTGATGCGTTCATCCATGCCCTGCGCCACCATAATCTCCTGCAGCGCCTGTACGGTGCCGGAGGCACCGACGCAGGCTTCCCACCCGTGGGTGCGCAGCGGCGAGGCGATGGGGCGGATCATCTCGCGCGCGGCCTGCTCGGCAGCGTCGAAATTCTCTTTTGCCAGGTGACGGTCGCTGAAGAAGCGCTCCAGCCAGGTGACGCAGCCCATAGAGAGGCTAAACAGAACGGAGGCGTGCGAGCCGTCGCCGGTGGCCAGTTCGGTACTGCCGCCGCCGATATCGACCACCAGCCGCTTGTCCGAGCCGCCGGTGGTGTGCGCAACGCCCTGATAGATCAGGCGTGCTTCCTCTTCGCCGCTAATAACGTTAATCGCGCAGCCAAGGATCTGCTGAGCGGTAAACAGGAATTCGCTTGCGTTAGCCGCAAGGCGCAGCGTGGCGGTGGCGACCACGCGGATTTGTTCGGACGGAATATCCTGCAGCTGTTCGGAGAAGAGCTTCAGACACTCCCAGCCGCGCGTCATCGCCTCAGCGGAGAGGTGGTTATTTTTATCCAGGCCGGCCGCCAGACGCACCTTGCGCTTAATGCGCGCGACGGTCTGAATGCTTCCGGATACTTCGCGCACCACCAGCATATGAAAGCTGTTGGATCCCAGATCAATCGCAGCATAGAGTGACGATGCGCTTAGCATAATGTGGATTAACCTGAACGTTTACGGTTGTTGTTACGCGGCGCTCCACGACGATTCGCGTTGTTGCCGCCGCGGCGCGGACCGTTGCCGGTGCGGGCACGAGCCAGACGCTTCGGTGGGGGCAGGTTATCCATCAGCGCGTCGCTGTTGTACTTGCTCACCGGAATGCTGTGGCCAATATACTCTTCAATCGCCGGCAGGTTCAGGGCGTACTCTTCACAGGCCAGGCTGATCGAGTGTCCGCTGGCACCAGCGCGGCCGGTACGGCCGATACGGTGAACGTAATCTTCGCGATCGTCAGGCAGGTCGTAGTTAAAGACGTGCGTAACCGCAGGGATATGCAGGCCGCGCGCCGCAACGTCGGTCGCCACCAGGATATCGACATCGCCTTTGGTGAAGTCGTCCAGAATGCGCAGGCGCTTCTTCTGCGGCACGTCGCCGGTCAGCAGGCCGACGCGATGGCCGTCCGCCGCCAGATGGCCCCAGATATCTTCGCAGCGATGCTTGGTGTTGGCGAAGACGATAGCGCGATCCGGCCACTCTTCTTCCAGCAGCGTCTGCAGCAGGCGCATTTTTTCTTCGTTCGACGGGTAGAAGAGCTCTTCTTTAATACGGTGACCCGTTTTCTGCTCTGGCTCTACCTCAACGTACTCGGCGTTGTTCATATGTTCGAACGCCAGTTCGCGCACGCGCCAGGAGAGCGTGGCGGAGAAGAGCATGCTCAGACGCTGCGTTGCAGGCGGCATGCGGCGGAATAGCCAGCGAATATCTTTAATAAAGCCGAGATCGAACATGCGGTCGGCTTCGTCCAGCACCAGCACCTGGATCGCGCCGAGGTTAATGTGGTTCTGTTTCGCGTAATCGATTAAACGACCGGTGGTGCCAACCAGGATGTCGACGCCGTCGGCCAGCACTTTCAGCTGCTTGTCGTAACCGTCGCCGCCGTAAGCCAGGCCCAGCTTCAGACCGGTGGCCTGCGCCAGCGGTTCGGCGTCGGCATGGATCTGCACCGCCAGTTCGCGCGTCGGCGCCATGATCAACGCGCGTGGCTGGTTGATCTGACGGCCTTCCTGGGCAGGGTGAGTGAGAAGATGATGAAACGTTGACGTTAAAAACGCCATCGTTTTGCCGGTACCGGTTTGCGCCTGGCCTGCAACATCACGCCCTGAGAGCGTAAAGGGCAGAGCTAACGCCTGAATAGGCGTACAGTTATGAAAGCCTTTTTTATCAAGGGCTTCCACGACCAGAGGGTGCAGGGCGAAGTCGGAAAACTTCTGTTCTGTTAAGTGTGTTTTGCTCATAGTGTGGTAGAATATCAGCTTACTATCGCTTTACGAAAGCGTATCCGATGAAATAAAGTCAACCTTCGTTGGTAAACTTTACGCCAATTCGCCAGGCATAATCTTGTGGAGTAATACATGAGCAGCGATAAAATCGTTCACCTCACCGATGACAGTTTCGATGCAGACGTTCTGAAAGCAGAAGGTGTCACACTGGTAGATTTCTGGGCTGAATGGTGTGGTCCTTGCAAAATGATCGCCCCGATTCTCGATGAAGTTGCCGAAGAGTACGACGGTAAGCTCACTATCGCCAAGCTGAACATTGACGATAACCCGGGCACCGCGCCGAAGTACGGCATCCGCGGCATCCCGACGCTGCTGCTGTTCAAAAACGGTGAAGTCGCCGCGACTAAAGTCGGCGCGCTGTCTAAAAGCCAGCTGAAAGAGTTCCTGAACGCCAACCTGGCGTAAGGACGAGAACGTTCGGCGGTGGCGAATTTTCTTCCACTGCTGGACGTTCGCATTTTAGCGTGCTAAGTTACTTTCACTGCATTACGCACTTACCTTGTAGTTTGCATCTAAAGATTTCCTTTGTTAAACCCTGAAGCACGTTCCGTATACAGCGGTTTAGCAATTCTGACGGTTAGCACCAACTTTGGCATCGCATTTCAACCGTCTCTCTCGCTTCCAGTCGCCATCCCTGACGATGATCGTCGAGAAGAGTTGAAAGCGCCATTAACAGGCATGGAATATTAAGCCATACCATTCACGACCAACATTTCGAGAATTACCCCGAGTTTAAGAACCCATCACTATGAATCTTACCGAATTAAAGAATACGCCGGTTTCTGAGCTGATAACCCTCGGCGAAAATATGGGGCTGGAAAACCTGGCGCGCATGCGCAAACAGGATATTATTTTCGCCATCCTCAAACAGCACGCGAAAAGCGGCGAAGACATCTTCGGTGATGGTGTGCTGGAGATATTGCAGGACGGATTTGGTTTCCTCCGCTCCGCAGACAGCTCTTACCTCGCCGGTCCCGACGACATCTACGTTTCTCCCAGCCAAATTCGCCGTTTTAACCTTCGCACTGGTGACACCATCTCCGGCAAAATTCGTCCGCCGAAAGAGGGCGAGCGTTACTTTGCGCTGCTGAAGGTTAACGAGGTTAACTACGATAAGCCTGAAAACGCACGTAATAAGATTCTGTTTGAAAACCTGACGCCGCTGCACGCCAATAGCCGTCTGCGCATGGAGCGCGGCAATGGTTCGACGGAAGACCTTACCGCACGCGTGCTGGATCTGGCTTCGCCGATCGGCCGCGGCCAGCGTGGTCTGATTGTTGCACCGCCGAAAGCGGGTAAAACCATGCTGCTGCAGAATATCGCGCAGAGCATCGCCTATAACCATCCAGACTGCGTGCTGATGGTGCTGCTGATTGACGAGCGTCCGGAAGAAGTTACCGAGATGCAGCGTCTGGTCAAAGGTGAAGTCATCGCCTCTACCTTCGACGAACCGGCATCACGCCACGTTCAGGTTGCTGAAATGGTAATCGAGAAGGCGAAGCGTCTGGTTGAACACAAGAAAGACGTTATCATACTGCTCGACTCCATCACCCGCCTGGCGCGCGCCTACAACACCGTGGTGCCGGCATCAGGTAAAGTCCTGACCGGTGGTGTTGACGCCAACGCCCTGCATCGTCCGAAGCGCTTCTTCGGCGCCGCGCGTAACGTGGAAGAGGGCGGTAGCCTGACCATTATCGCAACCGCGCTGGTTGATACCGGTTCGAAGATGGACGAAGTGATTTACGAAGAGTTTAAAGGCACCGGTAACATGGAGCTGCATCTCGCGCGTAAAATCGCTGAAAAACGCGTCTTCCCGGCCATTGACTACAACCGTTCCGGTACGCGTAAAGAAGAGCTGCTTACTTCCCAGGAAGAGCTGCAGAAGATGTGGATCCTGCGCAAAATCATTCACCCAATGGGCGAAATCGACGCGATGGAGTTCCTCATCAACAAACTGGCGATGACCAAAACCAACGACGAATTCTTCGACATGATGAAGCGCTCGTAATCCTGCCCGGCTAACCGAGACGGTGAAACCGACTTTTTTAGCCTAAATGCGCAGGAAATCGCCCTGACGCCACGTCTTAACGTGGCGTTTTTTATTTGTGCGCATTAGGATTACCGCTGGCAGGAGTATTTATAATGACTGCGGCGGCAGTGCGCAAAAAATCACCATGCGCGCGTAGTCGGAAGCAGAATTCGGACTCGGGATGAAAGGCAAAAACATGCAGTTTGTTTATCCTGTCCCTGATTTTAGCTGAGAGCGTTAAACGTGAATTTACTCACTATGAGTACTGAGCTGGGCCTTACTTTTCTATTTTCTTTAGTCTTTATCTTTTTTGCGCGTAAAGCAGCTAAAAAAATAGGTCTGGTTGATACGCCCAACTCCCGTAAACGTCATCACGGCGCCATCCCCCTGGTCGGCGGCATTTCCGTTTATGCCGGCATCTGCTTTATGTTTCTTATCACTCGCTTCTACCTGCCGCACGCCACGCTCTATCTTATCTGCGCCGGTCTGCTGGTGCTGGTTGGCGCGCTCGACGACCGTTTCGATATCAGCGTAAAAATCCGCGCCGTGGTGCAGGCCGCCGTGGCGGTGGCGATGATGGTGGGCGCCAAACTCTATCTGCTCAGCCTCGGCTTTATTATCGGCCCGGTAGAGCTGGTGGTCGGGCCGTTCGGCTACGTGCTGACGCTGTTCGCCGTCTGGGCGGCGATTAACGCCTTTAATATGGTGGACGGCATCGACGGCCTGCTGGGCGGGCTCTCCTCGGTCACCTTTGCGGCGATGGGCATTATTCTCTGCTTCGACGGTCAGTACAGCCTCGCCGTATGGTGCTTTGCGATGATCGCCGCCACGCTGCCCTATATTCTGCTTAACCTCGGTTTTCTCGGCCGCCGCTACAAAGTCTTTATGGGCGATGCCGGCAGCACCATGATCGGCTTCACGATTATCTGGATCCTGCTGGAAACCACCCAGGGATTAAGCCATCCGATTACGCCCGTGACCGCGCTCTGGCTGATCGCCATTCCGCTGATGGACATGGTCGCGATTATGTATCGCCGCCTGCGTAAAGGCATGAGCCCCTTTTCCGCTGACCGACAGCATATTCACCACTTGATCATGCGCGCCGGCTTTACCTCGCGTCAGGCGTTTGTCTTGATCACCGTGGCGGCCGCTATTCTCGCCGGCATTGGGGTGCTCGGCGAGTATCTCGCCTTTATCCCCGAATGGGTGATGCTGGTGCTGTTTATGGTGGCGTTTATGTTTTACGGCTACTGCCTGAAACACGCCTGGCGCGTGGCGCGCCTCATCCGTCGTATAAAGCGTCGCCTGAACGCTCACCGCGACGCCAAGAAAAAATTACCCTGATAAGGATTGCCTTGTGATGACCTCTGAGGTTGCAGATAACGAACTGGATATTCGCGGCCTGGGCTGCACCTTATGGCGCGGCAAGCGCTGGATTATCGGCCTGGCGCTGCTTTTCGCGCTGGTTGCCTGGCTGGCTTCACTGCTGATGAAACAGGCGTGGAGCACCACGGCGATCACCGATCGTCCCACGGTGAATATGCTCGGCGACTATTATGCGCAGGAGCAATTTCTGAATAATCTCGACGTGCGCAACAACACGCTCAATCTGGCGGCGCCCTCGCCGACCATTATGGATGAGGTCTATCAGGAATTTATTATGCAGCTGGGCGCCTGGGATACGCGCCGCGACTTCTGGCAGCAGACGGAATATTACAAAAGCCGCCGCTCAGGCAACGCCCATAACGACGCCGCGCTGCTGGACGATATGGTCGCCAATATCCAGTTTTTGCCCGCCGACGCGGCGCACAATTCGCGCGACAGCGTTAAGCTCATCGCGGAAACCGCCGGGGACGCTAACAATCTGCTGCGCCAGTATATCGCCTTTGCCAGCGAGCGCGCGGCGCGCCACCTTAACGGCGAGCTGAAAGGTGCCTGGCAGGCGCGCAGCGAGCAGCTGCAGGCGCAGGTAAAACGCCAGGAAGATGTGGCGAACGCCGTTTTCCAGCGCCAGCAGCACCGTCTGCAGCAGGCGCTTAAGGTCGCCAGCCAGCAGGGCATTCATGAAAACCGCTCGCGCGACGCGCGCGAACCGATCGCCGACAGCGACCTCTTTCTGCTGGGCGAGCCGCAGCTGCAGGCGCAGCTGGAAACCCTGCAGGCAACCGGACCGAGCTACGATATCAGCTATGATCAGAACAGGGCGATGCTCACCACCCTGAGCGCTGGCCCGACGTTGAACCGAACCTTCCAGACCTACCGCTACCTGCGTACGCCGGAAGAACCGGTTTCGCGCGACAGCCCGCGTCGCCTGTTTATGATGGTTATGTGGGGCGCGTTAGGCGCATTAACGGGCGCTGGCGTGGCGCTGGCGCGTCGTTCCTCCGTCAGACCAGCGAGAGAAACCGCGTGAAAGTGCTAACAGTATTCGGGACCCGCCCGGAGGCGATAAAAATGGCGCCGCTGGTGCAGGCGCTGGCGCAGGATCCTGCGTTTGACTCTCGCCTGTGCGTTACGGCGCAGCACCGCGAAATGCTCGATCAGGTGCTGCGGCTCTTTGCGCTGCAGCCAGATTACGACCTGAACGTCATGCGTCCTGAGCAGGGGTTAACGGAGATCACCTGCCGCATTTTGCAGGGCATGAAAACCGTGCTGCTCGACTTTAAACCCGACATCGTGCTGGTGCACGGCGATACCACCACTACCCTTGCCGCCAGCCTGGCGGCGTTTTACCACCAGATCCCGGTCGGTCATGTTGAGGCGGGGCTGCGCACCGGCGATTTGACGTCGCCGTGGCCGGAAGAGGGCAACCGCAAGCTGACCGGCCATCTTGCCCGGTTGCACTTTACGCCAACCGAACGCTCGCGCCAGAATCTGCTGGCGGAAAATTTACCTGACGCGCGCATCTTCGTCACCGGCAATACGGTGATCGACGCGCTGCTGTGGGTGCGCGATCGGGTTATCGCCGATCCCGGCCTTAACGCGCAGCTCGCCGGATGCTATCCCTTCCTCGACAGCGAGAAGAAGCTGGTGCTGGTTACCGGCCATCGGCGCGAGAGCTTTGGCGATGGCTTTGAGCGCATCTGCAGCGCGCTGGCGCGCATCGCCCGTCAGCATCCCGACGCGCAGATCGTCTATCCGGTACACCTTAACCCCAACGTCAGCGAGCCGGTTAATCGCATCCTCAGCGGCATCGACAATATCGTGCTGATCGAGCCGCAGGAGTATCTGCCTTTCGTCTGGCTGATGAACCGGGCCTGGCTGATCCTTACCGATTCCGGCGGCATTCAGGAAGAGGCGCCCTCGCTGGGCAAACCCGTACTGGTGATGCGCGACGCGACCGAACGGCCTGAAGCGGTGGATGCCGGCACCGTGAAGCTGGTCGGTACCGACGTGGAAAAAATCGTGGCCGAAGTCGGCCTGCTGCTGACCGACGAAGCGGCGTGGCAAACCATGAGCCGCGCGCATAACCCTTACGGCGACGGCAACGCCTGTCAGCGTATTCTACAAGCCTTAAAAGATACCCGAGTTGACCTATGAGTTTTGACACCATTTCCGTGATTGGGCTGGGCTATATTGGGCTGCCGACCGCAGCCGTTTTTGCGTCGCAAAAGAGAAACGTCGTGGGGGTCGATATCAACGCTCACGCGGTAGAAACCATTAATCGTGGCGCGATCCATATCGTCGAACCCGCGCTGGATAAAGTGGTCCACGACGCTGTCGCCCAGGGTTATCTGCGCGCCACCACGCAGCCCGAAGCGGCCGATGCTTTCCTGATCGCCGTGCCGACCCCCTTTATGGCGGATCATCAGCCCGATTTGCGCTTTGTGAAGGCGGCGGCGGAATCGATCGCGCCGGTGCTGAAAAAGGGCGACCTGGTGATTCTTGAGTCCACCTCGCCGGTCGGCACCACCGAGCAGATGGCGGAGTGGCTGGCGGTCACGCGTCCGGATCTGCGCTTCCCGCAGCACGGCGGCACGCCCGATATCTTTATCGCCTACTGTCCGGAGCGCGTGCTGCCGGGCAAAATTATGCAGGAGCTGATTCACAACGACCGCGTGATTGGCGGCATGACGCCCGCCTGCTCGGCGCAGGCCAGCGCGCTCTACCATATTTTTCTGCAGGGCGAATGCGTGGAAACCAACGCGCGCACGGCGGAACTGTGCAAGCTGACGGAAAACAGCTTCCGCGACGTTAATATCGCTTTCGCCAATGAGCTGTCGCTGATTTGCGCCGATCAGGGGATTAACGTCTGGGAACTGATCGCGCTGGCGAACCGTCATCCGCGCGTTAATATCCTGCAGCCGGGGCCTGGCGTCGGCGGACACTGTATTGCGGTCGATCCCTGGTTTATCGTGGCGCAAAATCCGTCGCTGGCGCGCCTGATCCGCACCGCGCGGGAAGTGAACGACAGCAAGCCGCACTGGGTGCTCAGTCAGGTTAAAGCGGCGCTGGCCGACTGCCTGACCGAAAGCGGCAAGCGCGCCGACGAGATTGTGATCGCCTGCTTCGGGCTGGCGTTTAAACCCAATATCGACGATCTGCGTGAAAGCCCGGCGATGCAGGTGGCGCAGATGATCGCCGAATGGCATCGCGGCCAGAACTGGGTGGTGGAGCCGCATATCAACGCGCTGCCGGCCGCGCTCGGCGATAAAGCCACGCTGGTATCTCGCGAGCAGGCGCTGGCGCAGGCCGATGTGCTGGTGATGCTGGTGGACCACGATCATTTCCGCGCCGTTGAGGCGTCGCAGGTTACCCAAAGCTGGATTGTGGATACGCGGGGAGTCTGGCGGTGAAACAGTTCTTAATCACCGGCGGCGCAGGTTTTATCGGCTCGGCGCTGGTGCGTTTTCTTATCGAAGAGACGGATCACCGCATCGTTGTGGTCGACAAGCTCAGCTATGCGGGCAATCTCGCCTCGCTGGCGAGCGTTATGCAGGACGCGCGCTTCGCTTTCGAGCAGGTGGATATATGCGATCGCCCGGCGCTGGACGCCGTTTTCGCGCGCTATCAGCCCGACTGCGTTATGCATCTGGCGGCGGAAAGCCACGTTGACCGCTCTATTGACGGCCCCATCGCCTTCGTCGAAACCAATATTGTCGGCACCTATCAGCTGCTGGAGGCGGCACGTAGCTACTGGAGTGGACTTGAGCCGGCGCGGCGCGAGAGCTTTATCTTCCACCATATCTCCACCGACGAAGTATTTGGCGATTTGCAGGACCCAGCGGCGTTTTTTACCGAAACCACCCCCTACGCGCCGAGCAGTCCTTATTCAGCGACCAAAGCCAGCAGCGATCATCTGGTGCGCGCCTGGCTGCGTACCTATGGCCTGCCGGTTATCGTCACCAACTGCTCGAACAATTATGGCCCCTGCCATTTCCCGGAAAAGCTGATCCCGCTCACTATCATCAATGCGCTGGCGGGCAAGCCGCTGCCTGTTTACGGCAACGGCGAGCAGATCCGCGACTGGCTCTATGTTGAGGATCATGCGCGCGCGCTCTATCGCGTGGTAAGCAGCGGCAAGGTGGGCGAAACCTACAATATCGGCGGCCATAATGAGCAGCGCAATATTGACGTGGTGCACACCATCTGCGATTTGCTGGAGCAACTGGCGCCAGAGCGTAAAGCCGCTGGCCTGGCGCACTACCGCGATTTGATTACTTTCGTGGCGGATCGCCCCGGGCACGATCAGCGTTATGCTATCGACGCCAGTAAAATTGCGCGCGAGCTGGGCTGGACGCCCGAAGAGACATTTGACAGCGGAATGCGTAAAACCGTGCGCTGGTATCTGGAAAATCAGGCATGGTGGCAGGCTATTCTGGACGGGCGTTATCGCGGCGAGCGGCTGGGCCTGGCTGCGTCGCGTTCATGAAGGCGTCGGAGGAGCGGAAGCGATGAAAGGTATTATTCTGGCAGGCGGTTCCGGCACGCGTCTGCATCCCATTACGCGAGCCATTTCTAAGCAGCTGCTGCCCGTGTACGACAAGCCGATGATCTACTATCCGCTGTCAGTGCTGATGCTGGCAGGCATCCGCGATATTCTGCTTATCACCACGCCGGACGATCGCGCTCATTTTGTGCGCCTGCTGGGCGACGGCAGTGAGTTCGGTATCCATATCAGCTATGCGGTGCAGCCAAGCCCGGACGGTCTGGCGCAGGCGTTTATTATCGGCGAGCGTTTTATCGACGGCGATAGCTGCTGCCTGGTGCTGGGCGACAACCTCTATTTCGGCCAGGGCTTTAGTCCTAAGCTGAAGAAAGTCGCCGCACGCGAGCAAGGCGCGACGGTGTTTGGCTATCAGGTGATGGATCCCGAACGGTTTGGCGTCGTGGAATTTGACGACGCCTTCAACGCGATCTCTATCGAAGAGAAACCCAGCGCGCCGAAATCGCGCTGGGCGGTAACCGGCCTCTATTTTTACGATAATCAGGTCGTCGAGTTTGCAAAGCAGGTGAAGCCTTCTGCGCGCGGCGAGCTGGAAATTACCGCAATCAACCAAATGTATCTGGCGCGCGGTCAGCTTTCTGTTGAGCTGTTAGGCCGAGGGTTCGCCTGGCTCGATACCGGCACGCATGACAGCCTGATTGAGGCCAGTACCTTTGTCCAGACGGTGGAGAAGCGTCAGGGTTTCAAAGTTGCCTGTCTGGAGGAGATCGCCTGGCGTAACGGCTGGCTGAGCGACGAGCGGCTGCGCGCCGCCGGCGAAGCCTTAACGAAAACCGGCTACGGCCAGTATCTGCTGGATCTCTTACATGCCCGTCCGCGTCAGTATTAGTCCGCTGGCGTGGGAAAGCGCCTTTTTCAACCGTGCCACGGTGCGGCTCGATCTGGACGGCGATCGGCCGCTGGATGAGGCGCTGCGCCATCCAGCCGATCTCTGGCAGATCAAAGTGCCCGCCGACCGGCTTGAGGCGATTGACGCCCTTTGTCAGCGGGGCTTCCAGCTGGCGGAGGGGGAGGCGGACCTGGCCATCAATATTAAGCGCACCGAACGGCAGAGCGGCATCCGCATCGCGCGCGAGGCGCAAATCGACGCGCTGCGCGCGGCGGCGTCGCAGATCTTCGTGCGGAGCCGCTTTCGTGCGCCCTGGTTCGACGCGGACGCCAGCGCGCGCTTTTATGCCCAGTGGATTGAAAACGCGGTGCGCGGCACCTTTGATCATCAGTGTCTGATCGCCAGCGACGAGGCGGGCGCGCCGCTCGGCTTTATCTCGCTGCGCGAGACGGAAGGCGAAGTGCGGGTCGGGCTGCTGGGCGTGCTGCCGCATGCGCAGGGCAAGGGCGTCGGGCAGCGGCTGCTGCTGGCAGGCGCGGACTGGGGACGGGTGCGCCAGCTCGGCCGTCTGCGCGTCGCGACGCAGCTCAGTAACCTGTCGGCGATGCGACTCTATTTACGCAGCGGTGCCCGGCTGGAAAGCACCGCTTACTGGTTCTACAGGAAAGGTCATGATCCCATTTAACGCGCCGCCGGTTGTCGGCAGCGAACTTGAATATATGCAGTCGGCGATGGCGAGCGGCAAGCTGTGCGGCGACGGGGGCTTTACCCGACGCTGTCAGCAGTGGATGGAGCAGCGCTTCGGCAGCAAAAAAGTGCTGCTGACGCCCTCCTGCACCGCTTCGCTGGAGATGGCGGCGCTGCTGATCGATCTGCAGCCCGGCGATGAAGTCATTATGCCGAGCTACACCTTTGTCTCCACCGCCAACGCCTTTGTGCTGCGCGGCGCGACCATCGTCTTTGTGGATATCCGTCCAGATACGCTCAATATTGACGAAAGCAAAATCGAAGCGGCGATCACCGAGAAAACGCGCGCCATCGTGCCGGTACACTACGCGGGCGTGGCCTGTGAAATGGACGCCATCATGGCGCTGGCGGCGAAACATCAGCTCTGGGTTATTGAGGATGCGGCGCAGGGCGTGATGTCGCGCTACAAGGGGCGCGCGCTGGGCACTATCGGCCACATCGGCTGCTTCAGCTTCCATGAAACCAAGAACTACACGGCGGGCGGCGAAGGCGGCGCGACCCTGATCAACGATGCGGCGCTGGTAGAGCGCGCCGAAATCATCCGCGAGAAGGGCACCAACCGCAGCCAGTTTTTCCGCGGCCAGGTGGATAAGTACACCTGGCGCGATATCGGTTCGAGCTATCTGATGGCGGATCTGCAGGCGGCCTATCTGTGGGCGCAGCTTGAGGCGGCCGAGCGTATCAATCAGCAGCGTTTACGCCTCTGGCAGCGCTATTACGACGCGCTGCAGCCGCTGGCGGCGCAAGGGCGCATCCAGCTGCCGTCGCTGCCCGCCCACTGCGAACACAACGCGCATATGTTCTATATCAAACTGCGCGACAGCGACGATCGGCAGGCGCTGATTAGCTGGATGAAAGAGGCGGAGATCCTGACGGTTTTCCACTACATCCCGCTGCACAGCTCGCCCGCCGGTGAACGCTTCGGCCGCTTCCAGGGTGAAGACCGGTTCACCACGGCTGAGAGCGAGCGTCTGCTGCGCCTGCCGCTGTTCTATAACCTGACGGACAATAACCAGAAGACGGTTATCAGTTCCTTACTGAGCTTCTTCGCCTGATGTCGCTGGCAAAAGCGTCGGTGTGGACGGCATCGTCCACGCTGGTGAAAATCGCTGCCGGTCTGCTGGTGGTAAAGCTGCTGGCGGTGAGTTTCGGCCCGGAAGGGGTAGGGCAGGCGGGCAACTTTCGCCAGCTGATTACCGTGCTCGGCGTGCTGGCTGGCGCGGGCATTTTCAATGGCGTCACGACCTTTGTTGCTAAGTATCAGCATCAGCCAGAGCAGCTGCGCGCGCTGACAGGCACCGCATCGGCGATGGTGCTGGGCTTTTCCACGCTGCTGGCGCTAATTTTTCTGCTGGCCGCCGCGCCGATTAGCCAGGCGCTGTTTGGCCATACGCGCTTTGAGAATGTGGTGCGCATCGTCGCTTTCCTGCAGTTCGGCATCGCCTGGGCCAACCTGGCGCTGGCGCTGCTGAAAGGCTACCGCGACGCGCGCGGCAACGCGCTGGCGCTGATCGTCGGTAGCCTTATCGGCGTTGCGGCATATGTGCTGTGCTGGTGGACTGGCGGCTATGCGGGTGCGCTGGTGGGATTTGCGCTGGTGCCTGCGCTGGTGGCCGTTCCGGCGTTTATTCTGCTAAAGCGACGCGTGCCGCTGCCGCTCGCCTGGCTGAAGCCGCAGTGGCAGCCGGAGCTGGCGCGCAGCCTGGCGAAATTCACCCTGATGGCGCTGATTACCTCGGTGACGCTGCCGGTGGCGTGGATCATGATGCGCAACCTGCTGGCACAGCACGACGGCTGGGCGCAGGTCGGCCTGTGGCAGGCCGTGACCAGCATCTCCGACGCCTGGCTGCAGTTTATCACCGCGACCTTCAGCGTCTGGCTGCTGCCGACGCTGGCGCGGCTGGAGCAGAAACGCGATATCGCGCGTGAGATTATGCGCGCGCTGCGCTTTGTCTTGCCCGCCGTGGCGGCGATCGGTTTCTGCGTCTGGCTGTTGCGCGATGTGGCGATCTGGCTGCTGTTCTCGCCGGCATTTCACGCCATGCGCGATCTCTTTGTCTGGCAGCTCTGCGGCGATGTGTTCAAGGTCGGCGCCTATGTTTTCGGTTATCTGGTGATTGCTAAGGCGTCGCTGCGCTTCTATATTCTGGCCGAAATTAGCCAGTTCGCGCTGCTGACGCTCTTTTCGCGCTGGTTGATCCCGCTGTCGGGCGTGACCGGCGCGGCGCAGGCCTATATGGCGACCTATCTCGTTTATTTTGCGCTCTGCTGCGGCGCTTTTATGGTTTATTACCGAAAAAAATGACGTTAATCCACGTTCTGGGATCGGATATCCCCCATCACAATCAGACGGTGCTGCGCTTTTTTAACGATGTGTTGAGCGTTGAGCTGCCTGTCGATCGGCCGCGCCATTTTATGGTGGTGACGCAGCAGCCTGCCGCGCTCGCTGCCTTTAGCCATCTCAATATTGAGACCTTCGCGTCAAAAAAGGCGCTGGCGCAGGCGCTGGTCGCGCGGGCAAAAAATCGCAAGCAGCGCTTTTTCTGCCACGGACAGTTTAATCCGGGCATCTGGCTGGCGCTGCTGAGCGGTAAGATCCGCCCCAGCCAGATCGACTGGCACGTCTGGGGCGCCGATCTTTACGAAGAGTCGCGCAGCCTGAAGTTTCGCCTGTTCTATCTGCTGCGCCGCATCGCGCAGGGGCGCGTCGCGCGGGTTTTCGCTACCCGCGGCGACTTACACCATTACCAGCAGCGCCATCCGCGCGTGCCTGGCGCGCTGCTCTATTTTCCCACGAGGATGCCCGCCGCCGCGCCGCAAAGCGCGCCGGATGCGCGCTTTACTGTGCTGCTGGGCAACTCCGGCGACGCCAGCAATCGTCATATCGAGGGGCTTAAAGCGATTCGCGCGCAGTTTGGCGCGGAAATCCGCATCCTGGTGCCGCTGGGCTATCCGCCGAACAACGAGGCCTACATTAACGAGGTGGCGACGGCCGCTGCCGCGCTGTTTCCTGACGGGCAGGTGGAGCTGCTGCGCAGCAATCTCGCCTTTGATGACTATTTAGCGCTGCTCGCCCGCTGCCATTTAGGTTATTTTATGTTCGAACGCCAGCAGGGCATCGGAACGCTCTGTCTGCTGATTCAGGCCAGCGTGCCTTTTGTGCTGAACCGGCGCAACCCGTTCTGGCGCGATATCAGCGAGCAGGGGCTACCGGTGCTGTTTAGCGGCGATGCGCTGGATCGCGAGAGCGTAGCGGAAGCGCGTCGGCAGCTGGCGAGCTGTGATAAACAGGCTATCGCCTTTTTCGCGCCGGGCTATGTGGCGGGCTGGCGCGAGGCGCTGCGCCAATGTGAAAGGGAGTCTTTATGAACCTCATGCAGTTCAGCGGTCTGCTGGTGGTTTATCTGCTGTCGCTGGGTTTTATTCTGACGCTGACGTGGCGAGAGTTCAGGCGCGTACGCTTTAACTTTCACCTCTTTTTTACCCTGCTGTTTTTACTGACCTTCTATTTCGGTTTTCCGTTGACCAGCGTGCTGGCGTTCCGCTTTAACGTTGAGGTAAGACCGCCGGAATATCTGTTGCAGGCGCTGCTGTCGGCAACGGCGTTCTACGCCATCTATTACGTCAGCTATAAGGTGCGGCTGCGTCCTGCGGCGGTGCCGCGCGCCAGACCCTGGCTGCAGATGAACCGCGTCGAGACGCACCTGACCTGCGTGCTGCTGGCGCTGGTGGCGATCGGCACGGTAACGGTGTTTTTCCTGAACAACGGCTTTTTACTGTTCCGGCTGACCGCCTATAACCAGATTTTTTCCAGCGAAGTCTCCGGCGTGGCGCTGAAGCGCTTTTTCTATTTCTTTATCCCGGCGATGCTGATTCTCTATTTCCTGCGGCCTACGCAGCGCAACTGGCTGCTATTTCTGGTGGTCACGGTGGCGTTCGGCCTGCTGACCTACGCGCTGGTTGGCGGCACGCGCGCCAATATTATTATCGCGTTCGCCCTGTTCCTGTTTATCGGCATTACGCGCGGCTGGATCAGCCTGTGGATGCTGGCGGCAGCGGGCGTGCTGGCGATAGGCGGCATGTTCTGGCTAGCGCTGCGGCGCTATAACCTCAACGTATTCGGCGAAGAGGCGGTTTACACCTTTCTTTACCTGACGCGCGATACCTTTTCGCCCTGGGAGAATCTGGCGCTGCTGCTGGAGAACTATTCGAAGATCGAGTTTCAGGGACTGGCACCTATCTGGCGCGACTTTTATGTCTATATTCCTGGCTGGCTGTGGCCGGGCAGGCCGTCGATGGTGCTCAACAGCGCCAACTACTTTACCTGGGAAGTACTGAACAATCATTCAGGCCTGGCTATTTCGCCTACGCTGCTGGGGTCGCTGATCGTGATGGGCGGCGTCTGGTTTATCATGCCGGGCGCGGTGGCGGTCGGGTTGATTATCAAAGGTTTCGATACACTCTATCTGCGCGGGCGCGACGCCGACAACCGCTACAGCGGCGCGATTATGCAGAGTTTCTGCTTTGGCGCGGTGTTTAATATGATTGTGCTGGCGCGCGAGGGGCTGGACGCGTTCGGCTCGCGCGTGGTCTTTTTTGCTTTGATTTTTCTGGCCTGCCTCGGCGTGGCGAAAATGCTTTACTGGCTGCTGGATCGCGCCGGGCTGATTCGACGTCGCAGCGCTCAGGCTTTGCATAGCCCCACTTAACGCCTCTGGCATAACAGGAAGACAGAATTCAACCATGACAAGGTTACCGGAAGCGCCGCAGTATGAGATCCGCGGCGTGTCGCTTTATGGTTTCGACACGATGTCCGCTTTTGTGGACTTTCTGCTGCCGGGCGAAGCGGTGCGCAGCGGAACCCTGGTGGCGATTAATGCCGAAAAGATGCTGACGGCGGAGCGCGACGACGGGCTGCGCGCGCTGCTGCAGGAGGCGGAATTCAAATATCCCGACGGCATCAGCATTGTGCGCTCCGTGCGTAAAAAGTACCCCCAGGCCCAGGTGCAGCGCATTGCGGGCGCTGACTTGTGGGAGGCGTTAATGGAGCGCGCCGGTCGGCAGGGGACGCCGGTGTTTTTGATCGGCGGGCGTCAGGCGGTGCTGGACGAGACCTGCGATAAGCTGCGTCGGCAGTGGAATGTGAATATCGTCGGCGCGCAGGATGGCTATTTTGCGCCTGCCGATCGCGATGCGCTTTTTACCCGCATCGCCGCCAGCGGTGCGCGTATCGTGACCGTCGCGCTGGGCTCGCCGCGGCAGGAGCTGTTAATGCGCGACTGCCGCGCGCGCTGGCCGCACGCGCTCTATATGGGCGTAGGCGGAACCTACGATGTGTTTACCGGCCATGTGAAGCGCGCGCCGAAGATTTGGCAGCGTCTGGGGCTGGAATGGCTCTATCGCCTGATTCGACAGCCCAGCCGGCTGCGTCGCCAGCTAAAACTGATTAAATATTTGCGCTATCACTGGCGCGGCGATCTCTGATATCACTGATTACTTCCGCCTTTTTTCGCTGCATAAACAGCCAGAGTGCTGCATTAGTCGACGAAATGCACAAAGCGTAATCAAACGCGTTTTTTTATTAAAAAAGCACTGGACAGCATCACCCCAAGTCCGTAGTATGCCCATCCGCAACGGCGCTACGCGCCCGTAGCTCAGCTGGATAGAGCGCTGCCCTCCGGAGGCAGAGGTCTCAGGTTCGAATCCTGTCGGGCGCGCCATTTAGTTTGTGCGCAGGAGCTGCGGTGGTTACATTACCGCGTTAGTAAAGAGTTACATGCTGTAGGTCAGTGACTTGCAACATACCGAATTGTGGTGGCTATAGCTCAGTTGGTAGAGCCCTGGATTGTGATTCCAGTTGTCGTGGGTTCGAGTCCCATTAGCCACCCCAGATTTTGCTGGGATACGCGAAGGTGGCGGAATTGGTAGACGCGCTAGCTTCAGGTGTTAGTGTCTTAACGGACGTGAGGGTTCAAGTCCCTCTCTTCGCACCAGGCAAAACAAAACAATAAAAATTATCGGCGAGTAGCGCAGCTTGGTAGCGCAACTGGTTTGGGACCAGTGGGTCGGAGGTTCGAATCCTCTCTCGCCGACCATTTTATAAACCTGCTTGAAAAAGCAGGTTTTTTTTCGTCTGTAGAAAAGAGGATGAGAACCTCCGAAGGAGGTTTGCGCCGAGCGAAGCGAGACAGCGTTGCGCAGCAACGACCCGAAGGGCGCTTATCGAAGATAAGCGTCATCCTCTCTCGCCGACCATTTTATAAACCTGCTTGAAAAAGCAGGTTTTTTTTCGTCTGTAGAAAAGCGGGCCCGCGCGTTGCATTCGCTGGTTGTCGCTATCTGGAGACGACTAATGCATTGATTTAAATCCATTTATTATTACAGGCCCTTCATCGTCTCTAAAGGGAGACAGCAAGATGACTGATTGTCGTCAGATACAGACAAGGGGCACACGGCAGGGGATTGTAAATAAAGGCGTTTTTTATATCTCCGGCATCCTGGCACGCTCTGTGCAATAATTAGCGCGTAGATGCTCATTCCACCTCTTATGTCTGCTGATGCTGCATAAACCTGGGAATGATGCAGAGCCACTTTTGGGTATCCGTTGTCTGCCTGCCTGCATCGCTAGCGCCTTGCAGGGTCAACAGACACACCGTTGAGTCGGATACCTCAGGGTTGTCTTACCGACCTGATATTACACCTGCCACTGGCAGGTGTTTTTTTTTGCGGCGGATAAAGGGCAAAAAAAAGCCGGGCAAGCCCGGCGTAAACAAGTAACAACAACATTAAGCATTCGGGTTGTTTTTTAGCGTCAGCAGTAAGCCTTCACGGCGCATTTTCGCTGCCTCTTCTGGACGGTGCATGCGGTCGTAGGCATCAGCCAGCCACGCGTAGTCGAAGGCGTCAGGGCGCTGCGCCAGCGCCTGCTGGAACGCTTCCACGGCCTGCTGCCATTCGCCATGGCGCATCAGCAGCTGTCCCAGCGTGCTGTGCAGCAGCGGCGTCGCGCCATGCTGCTTGATCTGCTGGCGCAGCGCTTTCTCCAGCGCCTCAGGATTGCTGCTTTTGATGCGCGGCATCAGCAGCACCAGTCGATCGTCATAGTGGCGTTTCAGGCCATCCAGCACGATTTCCTGCGCGGTCTGGTGATCGTCACACTCAATCAGATGGTCTGCCATTGCCACCTGCAGCGCCGTTTGCTGACGCGTTTTACGGCTCAGATTTGACCACCAGCGCTTCAGGCCGTCGCTGCCCTGATCGGCCATCGCCTGATTCATCAGGCCGAGCCACGCCTGCTGCTGCAGGTGGGCGCGATGCTCTTCGTCTCCAACCTGCGATTTTTCCATCGCAGGCAGAATATCAATCAGTGAGCTCCATGCGCCGGTGCGCACGTAAGCCTGCTCCGCCAGGCGCAACACTTCCGGGTGACGCGGCGCAACCTCCAGCAGTCGGTCGATGCCGTGACGCGCGGCGTGATCTTCGTTACGCGCCAGCAGAATACGCGCGCGGGTGATTTCAACCGGGATCACGTCGTTGTCCGACAGCTCGGCAGCGCGTTCAAGATGCTGGTTGGCACGGATCTCATCGCCGCGCTGCTGCGCCGCTTCGGCCGCCAGCAGATAGTTGGCCACCGGCACTTCCGCGTGATCGGCATCTTTCGACAGCAGCTTCTCTACCTGACGGTGATCGCCTTCCGCCAGCTTCATCAGTGCGGTCTGCGTATGACGCTGCGCGCGGCGGCGTTTGCGTCCGGTAAACCAGCCTCGGGTACGTGCGCCGGTGCGAAACAGACGACGCAGCAGCCATTCAACGCCGAGAATAATCAGCAGGCTGATAATCAGAATGATGACCAGTCCGGTGACGCTGGTTTCCACATTCCAGTTATCGGTTTGAATCAGCACATAGCCCTGATGACCGGCAATCATCGGACCCACCACAATGCCGGCGATCAGCAGGACAAACAGGATAAATACCTTAAGCATGCGCTTAGCCTCCTTGCTGGTCAGCGGGGACGGAAGGCTGCGCAATCAGATTGCGCACGCGCGTCTGCATCAGCTTGTCGATAAGCGGCTGGCTTTCCAGATTGTCCGGCAGGTTCATATTGATGCTCTGCTGGATCAGCTCATCCAGCTGCGCCAGAAAGGCTTTGGTCGCAGGATCGTTGGTGTCGTACCAGGCGCGCACCCAGCTGGACACGGTATCGATAGACTGTTTATAGATCTCATCCTGATGACGCGGCACCGCCTGTGCGGCGATCAGCAGACGCGAGCGGATGTTCTCGCGCAGATAGACATCCTGGTTCGGCGCCAGCAGCGGCTGCGCCGTATTATCGCGGCGGCGGATGGTGATAAAGTCATCCATAAAGTTATGCCAGCTTTTCACCAGGTTCTGTCGCCATTCGCGCAGCGAAGAGGTCAGCTCGCCGCCATCGCTGTCCATCGGCGCGTCGTCGCTGTCGTTGTCCGCCAGACGCAGGTTGTCGACGCCGTTAGAGAGCTGGTTCAGCTTCAGAATGATGCCGTCATAATCGATTTGATCGATGGCTGAAAGGGTGCTGATATCCTGGGTCAGCGCGCGACGCACGCTGGTGACGCTCGGGTCGTTCATATCGGCCAGGCTGGCGTCGGCGCTTTTCAGTAGCGCTGCTGCCGTAGTGACGTCCTGATCGCTCCAGAGCTTGCGGCCCGCCAGCTTCACCAGATAGTCAGCCTGCGACACCAGCCAGGCGTGTACGTCATTGCCGGAAATGGTGGCGACCTTTTCACGCAGGGTCTCCAGCTCTTTCGCCGTGGCGGCCTGCTGGGTACGTGCGTCGTTCAGAGCGCTTTGCGCGCTGCTGAGCTGCTGAGCCAGCTGCTGTTTGTCGCTGCCCGCTTGCTGCTGCAAGGCGTTCAGCTTGTCGCTCAGGCTTTGATTCGCCTGCGCCTGAAGTTCAGCCTGATGTTTCCCGTTAAGGTATAAACCCGCGCCGGTCGCCAGGGCGATAACAATCGCCACCGCGCCCAGCACCATACCGCCGCTCTTTCTGTCGCGCGGCGGCTGCGGGGAAGAAGAGGGCGAAGTGTCTGCCGCTGGCGTAGTCTCTTCAACCGTGGCGGAGGTCGCTTTTTGTTCCGTCATCTGTGGCACATCCCATGATTAAGTTCAGCGTAACGCGCGCAGCAGCGCGTCGTTATCGGCACCATCGGCTACCTGAATATCCTGCCAGCCCAGTTCTCCGGCAAGCGTAGCCAAACGTTCGCTGACGACAATCAGTCGACAGCGCAATAACCATTCCTCGCGATCGATCGCGGGGAACAGAGAAAACAGCTGTTGTAACATTTCACCGCTGCTGACCACCAGCGTTGTGATGCCGCGGTTGCGCCAGCGTCGACCTTCAACAGCGCCGTCGTAATGCTTCTGGCAGCGCTGGTAGCACTGGCTGAATGAGACCTCCGCCCCGCGCGCGGTAAGGGTTTCCGCCAGCAGCTCGCGCCCCGGATTTCCGCGTAAAATCAGCGCTTTCTTACCGGATACGCGCTGTAGCGCCGCCAGGTTTATCAGCGCTTCGCTGGTTTCCCGGGCGTGCGGATAATCGACATGGCGACCGCTGGCGGTATGAAACGCCAGCGCGGTACTGCGACCAATTGCATAATAGTCTACGTCCGCCGGCCACGCTGCGTTATGACGCATCAGCGCCGGCTGCGCATAGTGGATCACCTGCTGAGAAAGCAGAAAAACCAGGTCGCCAGCGCGCAGCGCGGCAAGCTGCTGCGGCAGGTGATGAAGGTCGCTGCCCGGCGCAAACTCAATCAGCGGCAGGCTCCAGGCCTGAAGGCCAAGGCCGCGCAGGCGAGTCACCAGCGCGCTGGCTGCGGGTTCCGGGCGAGTGACCAGGATTGTCATACCGGCGGCTGCCCCTGGTAGACCTCGCGCAGAATGTCGCGCGCGCCGTTGCCGAGCAGTTCGTCGGCGAGAGAGACGCCCATCGCTTCCGCCTCGGCGCGCGAGCCGCGGCGTTCGCCGCGCACCATCACGCTGCCGTCCGGCGCACCGACCAGGCCGCGCAGCCAGAGCTGGTCGCCTTCCAGCAGTGCAAAGCTGCCGATCGGCACCTGACAGCCGCCTTCCAGCCGCGTATTCATCGCCCGTTCCGCTTTAACGCATACGGCGGTGTCGTCGTGATTAAGCGCCTGAAGAAGGCTAATCAGCTCGCTGTCGTCAAGGCGGCATTCGATGCCGACCGCGCCCTGGCCGACGGCGGGCAGGGAGATTTCCGCCGGCAGCGGCTGGCGAATGCGTGATTCCAGCCCCAGCCGCTTCAGTCCGGCGGCCGCGAGAATAATGGCGTCATATTCGCCGGCGTCGAGTTTTGACAGGCGCGTGCCGACGTTGCCGCGCAGCGAGCGGATCACCAGGTCCGGACGGCGTTCGCTGATCTGGCTCTGACGACGCAGGCTGGAGGTGCCCACAACCGCGCCCTGCGGCAGCGCGTCGAGCGAGTCGTAATGGTTGGAGACGAAGGCGTCGCGCGGATCTTCACGCTCGCAGATCGTGACCAGCCCCAGTCCCAGCGGGAACGCGACCGGTACATCCTTCATCGAATGAACCGCGAGATCGGCGCGATCTTCCAGCATCGCCAGCTCAAGCTCTTTGACAAACAGGCCTTTACCGCCAACTTTTGCCAGCGGCGTGTCGAGAATAACGTCGCCTTTAGTGACCATAGGCACCAGCTCCACGCGCAGGCCCGGATGCGCGGCCATCAGGCGTTGCTGGACATAATGTGCCTGCCAGAGCGCAAGAGGACTTTGTCTTGTAGCAATTCTGAAAATTTTGTCTAACATGCTGTTAACCATTTTGATCGTTCACCGAATATCCTATCATTGTCGGCTGATGGCTGACAGTTTCAACGGATTATTTGACCGGGCTGACGGGAAGATGCGCCAGTAAAAAGAGGATAAAGCGGGTATCGGTGTCCGAAAGCGAATGAAGCCAATGGGAACGTGCTAAACTGTTAAGTAGCGCAACTTTCTTTACGGTCAATCTGGCAGGTGTTAGATTGATCACGTTTCCAGCAATAATCTGCCCAACTTTTTCGATTATTAAGCGGCAGGTTCAGGAAACAGGTTGCTTAAACACTGGGACAATCAGGCGAAACGTCTTGTACCTCTACATTGAGACACTGAAACAGAGACTGGATGCCATTAATCAGCTGCGCGTCGATCGCGCGCTGGCTGCGATGGGACCTGCTTTCCAGCACGTATACAGTCTGCTGCCGACCTTATTACATTATCATCATCCGCTGATGCCGGGTTACTTCGACGGTAACGTTCCCCGCGGCATCAGTTTCTTCACGCCTGAAGAAAACCAGCTTTTGCTGATGCGCGAACTGGCGGGCAGCCGCGAGCTGACGCTGGACGTGTCGCGCACCGGCGAAATGCCGATCACCGGCATCTACTCTATGGGCAGCACCTCGTCGGTCGGCCAGAACAGCGTCTCCGACCTGGATATCTGGGTCTGCCATCAATCCTGGCTGGATAACGAAGAGCGTCTCAACCTGCAGCGCAAATGCACGCTGTTGCAGAAGTGGTGCGTGTCGATGGGCGTGGAAGTCAGCTTCTTTTTGATTGATGAAAACCGCTTCCGCCATAACGAAAGCGGCAGCCTCGGCGCGGAGGATTGCGGATCGACGCAGCATATTTTGCTGCTGGACGAGTTCTACCGCACCGCGGTGCGTATGGCGGGCAAACGCATCCTGTGGAATATGGTGCCGTGCGAAGAAGAGCATCACTACGATGACTATGTGATGTCGCTCTACGCGCAGGGCGTGCTGACGCCGAACGAGTGGCTCGATCTCGGCGGGCTGGGCACGCTGTCAGCGGAAGAATATTTCGGTGCCAGCCTGTGGCAGCTCTATAAAAGCATCGACTCGCCCTACAAGGCGGTGCTGAAAACCCTGCTGCTGGAAGCCTACAGCTGGGAGTATCCCAATACGCAGCTGCTGGCGATGGATATCAAACAGCGCCTGCACGACGGCGAAATCGTCAGCTTCGGCCTCGATCCCTACTGCATGATGCTGGAGCGCGTAACCCACTACCTTACCAGCGTGGACGATCAGCCGCGCCTCGACCTGGTGCGCCGCTGCTTCTACCTGAAGGTGTGCGAGAAGTTAAGCACCGACGAGAACAGCAGCCGCTCGGGCTGGCGACGTGAGATCCTGTCGCAGCTGGTAAAAGAGTGGGGCTGGAGCGAGGAAAAACTGGCGATCCTCGACAACCGCGGCGGCTGGAAAATCGAACGCGTGCGCGAGGCGCATAACGAACTGCTGGATGCGATGATGCAGAGCTATCGCAACCTGATCCGTTTTGCCCGCCGCAACAATTTAAGCGTCAGCGCGAGTCCGCAGGATATCGGCGTGCTGACGCGTAAACTGTACGCCGCGTTTGAAGCGCTGCCGGGCAAGGTCACGCTGGTTAACCCGCAGATTTCGCCCGACCTCTCGGAAGAGAACCTGACCTTTATTCACGTTCCGCCGGGCCGCGCTAACCGTTCGGGCTGGTATCTCTATAACCAGGCGCCGGACATGAGCTCGATCATCAGCCATCAGCCGCTGGAATATAACCGCTACCTGAATAAGCTGGTGGCCTGGGCGTGGTTCAACGGTCTGCTGACCAGCAAAACGCGCCTGCATATCAAAGGCAACGAAATCTGCGATCTGGCGCGTCTGCAGGAGCTGGTGAACGACGTGTCGTCGCACTTTCCGCTGCGCCTGCCCGCGCCGACGCCAAAAGCGCTCTACAGCCCGTGTGAAATCCGCCATCTGGCGATTATCGTTAACCTCGAGCACGATCCCACCTCCGCTTTCCGCAATCAGGTGGTGCACTTCGATTTCCGTAAGCTCGACGTCTTCAGCTTTGGCCAGCAGCAGCAGTGCCTGATTGGCAGCATCGATCTGCTCTATCGCAACTCGTGGAACGAGGTGCGAACGCTGCACTTCAGCGGCGAACAGGCGATGATCGAGGCGTTAAAAACCATTCTTGGCAAGATGCATCAGGACGCCGCGCCGCCAGATACGGTGGAAGTGTTCTGCTACAGCCAGCATCTGCGCGGGCTGATCCGCACGCGCGTTCAGCAGCTGGTCTCGGAATGCATTGAGCTGCGTCTCTCCAGCACGCGTCAGGAGCCGGGCCGCTTTAAGGCGCTGCGCATGGCGGGCCAGACGTGGGGGCTCTTCTTCGAGCGCATGAGCGTCTCGGTGCAGAAGCTGGAAAACGCGGTAGAGTTTTACGGCGCCATCTCCAACAACAAGCTGCACGGCCTGTCGATCAAAGTGGAATCGAACCAGACGCCGCTGCCGCCGGTGGTAAACGGCTACGCCAGCGAAGGGATTATTCAGTTCTTCTTCGAAGACACCACCGACGAGCAGGGTTTCAATATCTATATTCTGGATGAAACCAACCGCGTCGAGGTCTATCACCACTGTGAAGGCAGCAAAGAGGAGCTGGTGCGCGACGTTAGCCGCTTCTACTCCTCTTCCCACGATCGCTTTACCTACGGCTCCAGCTTTATCAACTTCAACCTGCCGCAGTTCTACCAGATTGTGAATACCGGCGATCGCTTCCAGGTTATCCCGTTCCGCAGCCAGACGCTGGCCCAGCTCTGCGCCACGCAGCCGGACAACGACAACGGCGACTACCAGCCGCACTACCAGGTACACTGACGCCGCGCCTGCCGCGCGGCCCTTTCCTTAGAACCTCGCCGCGCGCACGTGAATTGCGGGGATTTCCTGTTGCTTTTCCATCTTCAACTGCGATGATAAGCAACCAGGTTAAGGACAAAAGAGCAGAACAGATGAAGAGAGTAAAAAGCCTGTTGGCAATGGCGCTGGCGCTGACGAGCCTGGCAGGCTGTGGACTAAAAGGACCGCTTTACTTCCCGCCCGCCGACCAGCCAAAAACGCAATCTCCACAGCAAGCTGAGCAGCAGAAAAAACAGCAGCAACAGCGTGCGGCTCAGGCGGACACGCGTGGACTGGTGAGCGGCGGCAACGCCAGCATGTCAGCAGAATAATTGTAATGGCGCACCCGGCGGAGCAAAAAATGCAGTTCTCCAAAATGCACGGACTCGGCAACGATTTCATGGTTGTGGATGCCGTGACGCAAAACGTCTTTTTCTCGCCGGAGCTGATTCGCCGGCTGGCGGATCGCCATCTGGGGATCGGTTTCGATCAGCTGCTGATCGTTGAACCGCCTTACGATCCCGATCTCGACTTCCACTATCGCATCTTCAACGCCGACGGCAGCGAAGTGGCGCAGTGCGGCAACGGCGCGCGCTGCTTTGCGCGCTTTGTGCGGCTGAAAGGCCTGACGAATAAAAGTGAAATTCGCGTCAGCACGCAAACCGGACGTATGGTACTGAGCGTGACGCCGGACGAACTGGTGCGCGTCAATATGGGCGAGCCCAACTTCGAGCCGCAACAGGTGCCATTCCGCGCCAATAAAGCGGAAAATCTCTATCTGCTGCGCGTCGCTGAGCAGACCGTGATGTTCGGCGCGGTGTCGATGGGCAATCCCCACTGCGTGATCCAGGTCGACAGCGTGCAGACCGCCGCGGTCGACAGCCTCGGCCCGGCGCTGGAAAGCCACGAGCGCTTTCCCGAGCGCGTCAACGTCGGCTTTATGGAAGTGGTGTCGACAGAGCATATTCGCCTGCGCGTCTACGAGCGCGGGGCGGGCGAAACCCAGGCGTGCGGCAGCGGCGCGTGCGCCGCGGTAGCCTGCGGCGTTCAGCAGGGAATTCTGGCGCCGAAGGTGCGCGTCGATCTGCCGGGCGGCACGCTGCATATCGCCTGGAAAGGAGCTGGTCAGCCGCTGTTTATGACCGGCCCCGCCACACACGTTTACGATGGGTTTATTCATCTATGAAAAATATCGAAGAGCAGGCTGACAACACGCTCCTGCTGGACGATCAGGCCGTTAACGATTATCTGCAGCAAAATCCTGACTTCTTTATCCGTAACGCCCGCCAGGTTGAACAGATGGCGGTGCCGCATCCGGTACGCGGCAGCGTGTCGCTGGTGGAGTGGCATATGGCGCGTCAGCGCAACCATATCCAGCGGCTGGAAGAGGAGATCACCCTGCTGATGGAGCAGGCCAGCGCCAACCATGAGCTGTTCGATCGGCTGCTGGCGCTGCAAGGACACCTGGCGTCGGCCGATTCGCTGCAGGAGATGCTCAACCGCCTGCACCGCTGGGCGCGCGATCTTGGGCTGGCGGGCGCCAATCTGCGCCTTTTCGCCGACAAGTGGCGGCTGGGCGCCCCCTCGGAGTTTGTGCAGCTCAGCCTGTCGCGTCAGGCCTTCGAGCCGCTGCGCATCCAGCGCTTCGGCCAGCAGCACCATTTTCTCGGCAGCCTGAACGGCCCGGAGCTGCTGCTGCTGCTGCCGCAGGCTAAAGCGATCGGCTCGGTTGCGATGTCGCTAATGGGCGAGCGCGGCGAGCTGGGCGTGCTGATTTTCAGCAGCCGCGACAGCCAGCACTATCAGGCCGGCATGGGCACGCTGCTGTTGCAGCATCTGGCGCAGATGCTGCCGGAACTGCTGTCGCGCTGGGTGGAACGCGCATGAACGCGCTGCACGCCGCCGTCGACGAATTTCTGCGCTACCTCAAGGTCGAGCGCCAGCTCAGCCCGCTGACGCAGGAAAATTACGCGCGCCAGCTGGCGACGCTGAGCGAGATGGCGGAAGAGATGAAGCTGGAGAGCTGGGCGCAGCTGGAGCCGGCGCAGGTGCGCAGCATGGCGTCGCGCAGCCGTCGCGCCGGATTAGGCACCAGCAGCCTCGCGCTGCGTATGTCGGCGCTACGCAGCTTTCTCGACTGGCAGGTCAGCCAGGGCAAACTCTCCGCCAATCCCGCGAAAGGGATCACCACGCCGCGCAACGCGCGCCATCTGCCGAAAAATATCAATGTCGATGAGGTAAACCAGCTGCTGGAGATCGACCTGAACGATCCGCTGGCGGTGCGCGACCGTGCGATGCTGGAGGTGATGTACGGCGGCGGGCTGCGCCTGTCAGAGCTGGTTAATATGGACTGCCGTCACGTCGATCTTGAGGCGGGCGACGTCTGGGTCGTGGGCAAGGGCAGCAAAGAGCGCCGGGTGCCGATTGGTCGCACCGCCGTAACCTGGCTGCAGCAGTGGCTGCCGCTGCGCGCCGCTTTTGGCAGCGAGGATGACGCGCTGTTTCTCTCCAGCCGCGGACGCCGCATTTCGGCGCGCAACGTGCAAAAGCGCTTTGCCGAGTGGGGCGTGAAGCAGGGCGTCGCCAGCCATATTCATCCGCACAAGCTGCGCCACTCGTTCGCCACGCATCTGCTGGAGTCGAGCGGCGATCTGCGCGCGGTGCAGGAGCTGCTGGGTCACGCCAACCTCTCTACCACCCAGATCTATACCCATCTCGATTTCCAGCATCTGGCGACGGTGTACGATGCTGCACATCCCCGCGCCAAACGAGGAAAGAACGAATGAAGTTTTACCGTCCGCTACGCGCCGTTAAGGCGATCACTTTCGATCTCGACGATACGCTTTACGATAACTATCCCGTGATCCGCAGGACCACCGCCGAGACGCATGCGGCGCTGCAGGCCTGGCATCCGTCGCTGCGCGACTTTACGCCGCTCGATTATCAGCGGCTGCGCGACGAGCTGCTGGCGCGCGAGCCCGATATTTATCACGACGTATCGGAGTGGCGTCGACGCTCGGTCGAGCTGGCGCTGCTGAACGCCGGTCTCGCCCCGCAGGCGGCGGCAGCGGGCGCAGATGAAATCATGAAGGTATTTCACCACTGGCGCAGCCAGGTGGAGATGCCGGAAGAGACGCATCAGACGCTGAAGGCGCTGGGCGAAAAAGTCCCGCTGGTGGCCATCACCAACGGCAACGCGCGCCCGGAGCAGCTCGGCATCGCCGACTATTTTCAGTTTTCGCTGCGCGCCGGGCCAGACGGCCGCGCGAAGCCTTATCAGGATATGTATCATCTCGCCGCGCAGCGGCTCGGCATCGCGCCTGCGCATATTCTGCACGTAGGCGACGACCTGACCACTGACGTCGCGGGCGCGCTGCGCTGCGGCATGCAGGCGTGCTGGATCAACCTGCGCGGCGGCAACCTGATGCAGATTGCCGACGCGCGTCTGGTGCCGCACGTGGAAATTTCGCGATTGGCTTCCCTGACCTCACTGTTATAATGGCTGTGGATTTATCCAGTCGTACCCTGAATCATGCGTCTTGCTGCAAGCTGAATGATTCAGGGTTCGCTTTTTGTTTTCTTTAGTGAACGGTGCCTATGGACGTTTCTGATCTGCTTAACGGTTTGAATGACAAACAGCGCGAGGCCGTGGCGGCACCGCGCAGCAACCTGCTGGTGCTGGCAGGCGCGGGTAGCGGAAAAACGCGCGTCCTGGTGCACCGCATCGCCTGGCTGCTGTCGGTAGAGAATTGCTCGCCCTATTCAATTATGGCGGTGACCTTTACCAACAAAGCGGCGGCGGAGATGCGTCATCGTATCGAGCAGCTGATCGGCACCAGCCAGGGCGGCATGTGGATCGGCACCTTTCACGGCCTCGCCCATCGCCTGCTGCGCGCGCACCATCTCGATGCCGGCCTGCCGCAGGATTTCCAGATCCTCGACAGTGAAGATCAGCTGCGCCTGCTGAAGCGCCTGATTAAGGCGATGAATCTGGATGAGAAGCAGTGGCCTGCGCGTCAGGGCATGTGGTACATCAACGGCAAAAAAGATGAAGGGCTGCGCCCGAAACATATTGAAAGCTACGGCAACCCGGTAGAGCAGACCTGGCTGCGCATCTATCAGGCGTATCAGGAAGCCTGCGACCGCGCCGGGCTGGTCGATTTCGCCGAGCTGCTGCTGCGCGCCCATGAGCTGTGGCTGCATAAGCCGCATATTCTCAATCACTATCGTGAACGCTTCAGCAATATCCTGGTCGATGAGTTCCAGGACACCAACAACATCCAGTACGCCTGGATCCGCATGCTGGCGGGCGACAGCGGTCGGGTGATTATCGTCGGCGACGACGATCAGTCGATCTACGGCTGGCGCGGCGCGCAGGTCGAGAATATCCAGCGCTTCCTGCAGGATTTCCCGGCGGCGGAAACCATTCGTCTTGAGCAGAACTATCGCTCCACCAACAATATCCTGAAGTCGGCCAACGCCCTGATCGCCAATAACAACGGCCGTCTCGGCAAAGAGCTGTGGACCGACGGCAGCGACGGCGATCCGATTTCAATCTACTGCGCCTTCAACGAGCTGGACGAAGCGCGCTTTGTGGTCAACCGCATCAAAACCTGGCAGGAGAACGGCAACGCCCTACAGGATTGCGCCATTCTCTACCGCAGCAACGCCCAGTCGCGCGTGCTGGAAGAGGCGCTGCTGCAGAGCAGCATGCCCTATCGCATTTACGGCGGCATGCGCTTCTTCGAACGTCAGGAGATCAAGGACGCGCTCGCCTATCTGCGCCTGATCGCCAATCGCAATGATGATGCGGCTTTTGAGCGCGTGGTCAATACGCCAACGCGCGGCGTCGGCGATCGCACGCTCGACGTGGTGCGCCAGACCGCGCGCGAACGCCAGATGACGCTGTGGCAGGCGACGCGCGATCTGCTGCAAACCAAAGCGCTGGCGGGCCGTGCGGCCTCGGCGCTGCAGCGCTTCTGCGAGCTGGTCGATTCGCTGGCGAGCGAAACCGCCGAAATGCCGCTGCATGTGCAGACCGACCGCGTTATCAAGGACTCCGGCCTGTGGATGATGTATGAGCAGGAGAAAGGCGAAAAGGGCCAGGCGCGTATTGAAAACCTTGAGGAGCTGGTGACGGCGACGCGCCAGTTCAGCTATCAGGATGAAGATGAAGATCTGATGCCGCTGCAGGCGTTTCTGTCGCACGCCGCGCTGGAAGCGGGCGAAGGCCAGGCGGATAAGTGGCAGGATGCGGTGCAGCTGATGACGCTGCACTCGGCGAAAGGCCTGGAGTTTAGCCAGGTCTTTATCGTCGGCATGGAAGAGGGCATGTTCCCGAGCCAGATGTCGCTGGACGAGGGCGGCCGTCTGGAAGAGGAGCGGCGTCTTGCCTATGTCGGCGTGACGCGCGCCATGCTGAAGCTGACGCTGACCTACGCCGAGTCCCGACGACTTTACGGCAAAGAGGTCTATCACCGCCCGTCGCGCTTTATCGGCGAGCTGCCGGAAGAGTGTATTGAAGAGGTGCGCCTGCGCGCCAGCGTCAGCCGGCCGGTTAACCATCAGCGTATGGGCGCGCCGGTTTCGAAAAGCGACAGCGGCTTTTCGCTCGGCCAGCGCGTTAAGCATGCGAAATTCGGCGAAGGCACCATTATCAACCTGGAAGGCAGCGGCGAACACAGCCGCGTGCAGGTGGCGTTTCAGGGCCAGGGCATCAAGTGGCTGGTGGCCGCCTATGCGAAGCTGGAAACCGCTTAGTCATCGGTTGACGACTTTTTCGTCTCAGCGTAACATGCGCGCACTATTATCAAGAGAGGACAATGCCTTGGATACGCCCAGTCGATGCTGGCTCAGTCACCTGGTTACCAGGAATAACATCTAAGGCTTCCTCTTTTAGCGGGTAGCCTTAGCGGTTATCAGCGACCTCCCTTTTTTATCCCGTCGCACGAGTCAGCACTGATTCACCTTTTGAACGAGCGTTTCCGTGTCCAGGCGTTGCCGTGGCCGATCGGCCAACGGCCTTGTCCCATTTAGTCTGCAATGGGGAGTATTGCTATGCTGAGCGCATTTAAACTGGATCGCAGCCGCCTGACGCGTCTGGAGCTGGAAGACGAAAACGACAAACTGACCACCTCGGTGTGGGTCGATCTGATCGAGCCAGAAGAGGGCGAGCGCGACCGCGTGCAGAGCGAGCTGGGGCAGAGCCTGGCGACGCGTCCCGAGCTGGAGGATATCGAAGCCTCGGCGCGTTTTTTCGAAGATGAAGACGGGCTGCACATTCACTCATTCTTCTTTTATGAAGATGCGGAAGATCACGCCGGCAACTCCACCGTGGCCTTCACCATTCGCGAAGGGCGGCTCTATACGCTGCGCGAGCGCGAACTGCCTGCGTTCCGTCTTTACCGTATGCGCGCCCGTAATCAGACGCTGATCGACGGCAACGCCTTTGAGCTGCTGCTGGATCTGTTCGAAACCAAAATCGAACAGCTGGCGGATGAGATCGAGAATATCTACAGCGCGCTGGAGAAGCTCAGCCGCGTGATTATGGAAGGGCAGCAGGGCGAAGAGTATGACCAGGCGCTGTCGCGCCTCGCCGAGCTGGAAGATATCGGCTGGAAGGTGCGGCTCTGCCTGATGGATACCCAGCGCGCGCTCAATTTCCTGGTGCGCAAGGCGCGTTTGCCGAACAACCAGCTGGAGCAGGCGCGCGAGATCCTGCGCGATATCGAGTCTCTGCTGCCGCATAATGAATCGCTGTTCCAGAAGGTTAACTTCCTGATGCAGGCGGCGATGGGCTTTATCAATATCGAGCAGAACCGCATTATCAAAATCTTCTCGGTGGTGTCGGTGGTATTTCTGCCGCCAACGCTGGTGGCCTCCAGCTACGGTATGAACTTCGAGTTTATGCCGGAGCTGAAGTGGAGCTTTGGCTACCCGGCAGCGATTGGTTTGATGATCCTTGCCGGCCTGGCGCCTTATCTCTATTTCAAACGCAAGAACTGGCTGTAATCGTTTATCAGTGGACGGGCAGTCCGGAGCCTACGCGACTGACAAGGACCGATCGCAAAGACGCAAAAGGCGGCATCCCTGCCAGTTCGGCCCGCGCCTTCCCTGGCGCGGGACGCTTTGCTCTTCGGTCCATGTCATTCGCGTTTTGACATTTTTGCGCGCTTTTAGCTTAAACTTCCTGCTGCCTTGTTATGCGTCGACTGCGCAGCGTCGCCACCACCGCATCGAAAATAAACACCGCCAGCGCCAGCCAGATAAAGGCGAAGGTCACCATCTTGTCGGGCGTCACCGCCTCACCGTAAAACAGCACCGCCAGCAGAAACATCAGCGTCGGGCCGAGATACTGGAAAAAGCCGACGGTAGAGAGGCGCAGCCGCGCGCAGGCAGCCGCAAACAGCATCAGAGGGATGGTGGTGATAATGCCCGCCGCTACCAGCTTGAGATTCAGGCTCAGCGGATTGGCGCTCAGGTGGCTGGTCGGGGTATCGGCAACGCCGAACAGATAGATCGCCGCCAGCGGAAATAGCCACAGCGTCTCAATCAGCATGCCGCTCTGCGCATCGACCTGAATCTTTTTGCGCACCAGTCCGTAAAAAGCGAAGCTCAGCGCCAGCCCGAGTGCGATCAGCGGCACCGAGCCAAACTGCCACAGCTGTACCAGCACGCCGCCCGCCGCCAGCAGCACCGCCAGCCACTGCAGGCGTCGAAAGCGCTCGCGCAGGAACAGCATGCCGAGCACCACGTTAATCAGCGGGTTGATAAAGTAGCCGAGGCTCGCTTCCAGCATATGCTGGTTATTCACCGCCCAGATAAACAGCAGCCAGTTGCCGCCGATAGTGACGGCGGTCAGCGCCAGCAGCAGCACCTTCTTCGGCTGCGCCAGCACGCTGCGCACCTGGCGCCAGCTGCGGCTCAGGCTAATCAGTACCAGCATAAAAAGCGCCGACCAGATGACGCGGTGCGTCATGATCTCCGTCGGCGGCACGGCTTTCACCAGTTTGAAGTAGGCCGGGGCGATACCCCAGATAAAGTAGGCGCCGAGCGCGAAGCCAATGCCCTGGCGGGTTTGCTGCGTATCCATAGAGAGAAAGCGTCCGGAAAAAGTCGATTTTCGCACGGCGTCCGCGATTAACCAATCAAATAGGTCGCCGTCGCCGTGGCAATATAGTCGCCCTGCTGGTTATGCAGCTCCACGCGCGCCACCGCGACCTTGTTTCCGGCGCGCAGCAGGCTGCTGGTGGCAGTAAAGCGCTCGCCGCGGCCGGGACGCAGGTAATCGACGCGCATATCGATAGTGCCCATGCGCGACAGGCGCTGGCGCAGCTCCTCTTCGCTGATGCTCTCGGCGCGCGTCAGGGCGTTGCTGACGCAGACCATACCGGCGGCGACGTCCAGCACCGAGGCGATAACCCCGCCGTGCAGGATCTGCTGCGCCGCGTTGCCGACCAGCATGGTTTTGCTGGCGAAGCTGATTTCGGCATAGTCGCTCTCCAGCCGATCCAGCTCCAGGCCGAGCGCCTGATTAAAGGGCATATGGTAAACAAAAATTTCACCCACCATCTGGCGGGCTTCCTGCTGAGACAGCAGCCGTGATGACATAACAGCAATCCTGCGCATGCGCCTTTGCGGCGTAAAATGTTAATGAGTTGTGTATTCTAAGCCGCGCGCGAGAGGGTTTCCAGTTTCGGAAATCAGCGCTCATCTTCACCGACTTTTGCGTGTAGAATGGCCTCCTTTTTATGACTCCCCATTCATTTGACTCGCAGCCTTCATCGGAGAAAGTTATGCGCAAGCATCGCGCCTTGTTAGCAGCCGCCCTGTTACTCCCTGCGCTGGCGCAGGCGGAAGAAGCCACCGTAAAAGAGGTCCACGATACCCCTCAGGTGCGCGGCAGCATTATCGCCAACCTGCTGGAGAAGCACGACAACCCGTTTGTGCTCTATCCGTATGAGAGCAACTATCTGCTCTATACCTATACCAGCGATATCAATAAAGAGGCGATCTCCTCCTATAACTGGGCGGACAACGCGCGCAAAGATGAAGTGAAATTTCAGCTCAGTCTGGCATTTCCGCTGTGGCGCGGTATTCTGGGTGACAACTCCGTGCTGGCCGCCTCCTACACGCAGCGCTCCTGGTGGCAGCTGTCGAACCGCGGCGAGTCGTCGCCGTTTCGCGAGACCAACTACGAGCCGCAGATTTTCCTCGGCTGGGCCACGGATTACGACTTCGCCGGCTGGACGCTGCGCGATGTGGAGGTGGGCTTTAACCACCAGTCTAACGGCCGCAGCGATCCGACCTCGCGCAGCTGGAACCGCGTCTATGCGCGCCTGATGGCGCAGAACGGCAACTTCCTCGCCGAAGTCAAACCCTGGTACCGCATACCGGACAGCGAAGACGATAACCCGGATATCACCAAATATATGGGCTACTACCGTCTGAAGCTGGGCTATATCGCCGGCGAGAATATCTTCAGCGTGGAAGGCAACTACAACTGGAATACCGGTTTTGGCGGTGCGACGCTGGGCTGGAGCTATCCGATCAGCGAACACGTGCGTTTCTATACCCAGGTGTTTAGCGGTTATGGCGAGTCGCTTATCGACTATAACCACCGTCAGACGCGTCTCGGCGTCGGCGTCATGCTAAACGATCTGTTCTGACTCTCCGGAAAACAACAGGAATACAGTGGCAATCTCGGTAGTACATAATCAGGAAGCGCTGGCGCAGCAGGTATTGCAGGATACCTTCGGCTATCAGCATTTTCGTCCCGGTCAGCAAACCATTATCAATGCGGCGCTGAGCGGACGGGATTGTCTGGTCGTTATGCCCACCGGCGGCGGTAAATCGCTCTGCTATCAAATCCCCGCGCTGGTGCAGGAAGGCCTGACGCTGGTGGTGTCGCCGCTGATTTCGCTGATGAAAGATCAGGTGGATCAGCTGCTGGCGAACGGCGTTGCGGCGGCGTGTCTTAACTCCACCATGACGCGCGAACAGCAGCAGCAGGTCATGGCGGATTGCCGTACCGGCCGCGTCAGGCTGCTCTATATCGCGCCTGAGCGTCTGATGATGGATAACTTCCTTGAGAGCCTGGCGCACTGGCAGCCTGCGATGCTGGCGGTCGACGAAGCGCACTGTATTTCGCAGTGGGGCCACGATTTCCGGCCGGAATATGGCGCGCTGGGTCAGCTGCGCCAGCGTTTCCCGCAGCTGCCGGTGATGGCGCTGACCGCCACCGCCGACGAAACCACGCGCAACGATATCGTTCACCTGCTGAATATGCAGGACCCGCTGATTCAGATCAGCAGCTTCGACCGTCCTAATATTCGCTATACGCTGGTGGAGAAGTTCAAGCCCACCGAGCAGCTGCTGCGCTACGTTCAGGATCAGCGCGGCAAAAGCGGCATTATTTACTGCAACAGCCGCGCCAAGGTCGAAGACACCGCCGCGCGTCTGCAGAGCCGCGGGCTGAGCGTCGGTGCCTATCATGCCGGCATCGACAGCGTGCAGCGCGCCCGGGTGCAGGAGGCGTTCCAGCGCGACGACCTGCAAATTGTGGTGGCGACGGTGGCGTTCGGTATGGGCATTAACAAGCCCAACGTGCGCTTCGTGGTGCACTTCGACATTCCGCGCAATATCGAATCCTACTATCAGGAAACTGGCCGCGCCGGACGCGACGGGCTGCCGGCCGAAGCGATGATGCTTTACGATCCGGCGGATATGGCGTGGCTGCGCAAATGTCTGGAAGAGAAAGCGCCCGGGCCGCTGCAGGATATTGAGCGTCACAAACTTAACGCCATGGGCGCCTTCGCTGAAGCGCAAACCTGCCGCCGTCTGGTGCTGCTCAACTATTTCGGTGAAGGACGCCAGCAGCCGTGCGACAACTGCGATATCTGCCTCGATCCGCCGAAGCGTTACGACGGTCTGGTGGAAGCGCAGAAAGCGCTCTCCTGCATTTATCGCGTCGGTCAGCGTTTCGGCATGGGCTATATCGTCGAGGTGCTGCGCGGTGCCAACAACCAGCGCATTCGCGATCAGGGACATGACAAGCTGCCGGTTTACGGCATTGGCCGCGAGCAGAGCCATGAACACTGGGTCAGCGTGCTGCGCCAGCTTATCCACCTTGGGCTGGTGACGCAGAATATCGCCATGCACTCCGCGCTGCAGCTGACGGAAGCGGCGCGTCCGGTGCTGCGCGGCGAAGTGCCGCTGATGCTGGCGGTGCCGCGTCTTAACGCGGCGAAGCCGAAAAGCAGCAGCTCGCCGAAAATTTACGGCGGCAATTACGATCGCAAGCTGTTCGCCAAGCTGCGTAAATTGCGTAAAGCCATTGCCGACGAAGAGAACATCCCGCCCTACGTGGTGTTTAACGACGCCACGCTGATTGAGATGGCGGAGCAGATGCCGGTAACGGCGTCGGAGATGCTGAGCGTCAACGGCGTCGGCCACCGCAAACTGGAGCGCTTTGGCAAACCCTTCCTGGTGATGATCAAAGAGCATCTTGATGATGAAGAGTAAAGGATACTACCCATGCTGATGTTATTTGCCACGGTTGCGCTGGTGCATCTGGTCGCGCTGATGAGTCCCGGCCCGGACTTCTTTTTTGTTTCACAAACTGCCGCCAGCCGTTCGCGCAAAGAGGCGATGATGGGCGTGCTCGGCATTACGCTGGGGATCGTTATATGGGCGGGCGTCGCGCTGATGGGGCTGCACCTGATCCTGGAAAAGATGGCGTGGCTGCATCAGATCATTATGGTCGGCGGCGGTCTCTATCTGCTGTGGATGGGCTGGCAGCTGCTCGGCTCGGCGCGTCAGCGCCACAAGAAACCGGCTCAGGATGCGCCGGTCGTGGAGCTGCCGAAAAAGGGCAGAAGTTTTCTTAAAGGCTTTCTCACCAACCTGTCGAACCCGAAAGCGATTATCTACTTCGGCAGCGTTTTCTCGCTGTTCGTCGGCAACGATATCGGCGCGCTGGAGCGCTGGGGTCTGTTCCTGCTGATCGTCGGCGAGACCTTTGCCTGGTTTACGCTGGTGGCGGCGATCTTCGCTCTGCCGTGGATGCGCGACAAATATCAGCGCGCGGCGAAATGGGTCGATGGCGTGGCGGGTGTACTGTTCGCCGGTTTCGGCATCCACCTTATCATTTCTCGTTAGAGCCTGGTTTACTTGCCATTTCGGCACCGGGCAGTGCTCGTTATCCTCACGTACTGATGTACGCTGCGGTGACTGCGCGCTGTCCGCCCGCAATCTGACTGCGACACCGACGGCTCTGAATATCGGCGCTGCTGTTTTTTCTCGTCAGAGACTGACTTACTTGCCATTTCGGCACCGGGCAGTGCTCGTCATCCTCACGTACTCTTGTACGCTGCGGTGACTGCGCGCTGTCCGCCCGCAATCTGACTGCAACACCGACGGCGTTAACCATCGGCGTGCGCAGCAGGGCTCAGGCAATCCTTCTGGCGCTGGCTAACAGCGCGCCGACCGCCATAAACAATCCGCCAAAGATACGGTTGAGCAGCTTCATCTGCTTCGGTCCCTTGATCCAGGCCGCGATGCGCGTCGCCAGCGTGGCGTAGCCGATCATCACGATGATATCGACGACAACAGTGGTGGTGCCCAGCACCAGGTACTGCATCGCCTGCGGCTGGTGCGGCAGAATAAACTGCGGAAACAGCGCGGCGAGAAACACAATGCTTTTCGGGTTGGTAAGATTCACCAGCACCGCGCGCTTGAACAGGCGGCGGCGCGGGGTTGCTTTCGCCACCGCGTCGAGATCGATGGCGCCCGCAGAGCGCCACTGCTGAATGCCGAGCCACACCAGATAGGCCGCGCCCGCCCACTTCAGCACTTCAAACGCCAGCAGCGACTGCGAAAAGAGCGCCCCCAGCCCAACGCCCACCAGCACGATATGGATCGCCAGGCCAAGCTGCAGGCCGCTGATAGAGGCCGCCGCGCCGCGATAGCCGTGGCTGATGCCGGTGCTCATAGTATTAATCGCGCCGGAACCGGGCGAAAGGCTGAGGATAGTGGTGGTGAGAAGGTAGGTCAGCCACCATTCAGTGGTCATGGGTTGCGCTCCCTGTCTGGGCGGAAATATGACACAATACGCCAGAAACAAGCGTGACGCTACGGGCCGCATGCGCGGCTCGCTACAGGCTTATCGCGCGTCTGCAGGGGGAAAGATGGAACGACATAAAGCGAGCTGGCTCAATCGGGAAAAAGCCTTTGCCGCCTTTGCGCACGGTCCGCTGCTCGACTTCTGGCACCGCCGCGAAGAGCGTGAATTTGTCGGCGTGGAAAACGTCACGCTGCGCTATGTGCGTTTCACCGCGCCGCAGCATAAGCGCGTTATTCTTATCGTGCCCGGACGCATCGAAAGCTACGTCAAATACCCTGAACTGGCGTACGATCTGTTTCACTGCGGCTTTGACGTGGTGATCCTCGACCATCGCGGGCAGGGCCGCTCCGATCGGCTGCTGCAGGATACCCACCGCGGTCATGTGGTGGAGTTCACCCACTACGTTGACGACTTAGAGACGCTCTATCTGAAAGAGATTGTCGGCGGCCACTACCAGCGCCGCTACGCGCTGGCGCATTCGATGGGTGGGGCGATCCTGACGCTGTTTCTGGCACGTCAGCCGCAGGCGTTTCACGCCGTCACGCTGGTGGCGCCGATGTTCGGCATCGCGCTGCCGATGCCCTCTTTCCTTGCGAACCGCATTCTCGACTGGGCGGAGAAGCGCCCGGCGATCCGCGACGGCTATGCGCTCGGCACCGGACGCTGGCGCGCGCACCCGTTCGGCATCAATCGTCTGACGCACAGCGCAGAGCGCTATCGTCGCAGCCTGCGTTTTTACGCCGACGATCCCGCTATTCGCGTCGGCGGTCCGACCTATCACTGGGTGCGCGAAGGTATCCACGCGGGACGCAATATCCTCAGCCTGGCAGGCACTATTACCACGCCTGTTCTGCTGCTGCAGGCAGGCGAGGATCGCGTCGTGGATAACCGTTCGCAGGACCTCTTTTGCGCGGCGATGGCGCAGGCGGGCCATCCCTGCGAGGCGCGCGTTATTAAAGAGGCGCGCCACGAAATTCTGTTTGAAAAAGATGCCATGCGCGCCGAAGCGCTGAATGCGCTGGTTGATTTCTTCGAGGCGCATCCTTAATTCGAAAAGCTATCTTACCGGCCACGGCCTATAACAATACCTGAGGTTTTCATGTTTCAAATCGTCGCATCCGATCTGGATGGCACGCTGCTCTCTCCCGACCATCGGCTGACGCCCTACGCCCACGATATCCTGCAACAGCTGGTGGCGCGTGATATTCACTTTGTATTCGCCACCGGCCGTCACTACATCGACGTCGGGCAGATGCGCGACAAGCTGGGCATTCCCGCTTATATGATCACCTCGAACGGCGCGCGCGTGCATAACGCCGAGGGCGAGCTGGTGTTCAGCCATAACCTCGACGAAGATATCGCGCTGGAGCTTTACGAGCTGCACTACGCCAGTCCCGCTATCCTGACGCACGTCTATCGCGACGACGAATGGTTTATGAGCCGCGCGCATCCGGCGGAGCAGGACTATTTCCGCGAGTCGGTGTTCAGCTATCAGGTGTATGAGCCAGGGATGCTGCCGGGCGACAATATCAGCAAGGTCTTTTTCACCAGCGACGATCCCGAGGCGCTGATCCCGCTCGAGCTGGCGTTGAAGGCGCGCTGGGGCGACCGCGTCAACGTCAGCTTTTCACTGCCGACCTGTCTGGAGGTGATGGCGGGCGGCGTGTCGAAAGGGCACGCGCTGGAAGCGGTGGCAAAACAGCTGGGACACTCGCTTAAAGCCTGTATCGCCTTCGGCGACGGCATGAACGACGTAGAGATGCTGAGCATGGCGGGCAAGGGCTGCATTATGCGCAACGCCCACCAGCGTCTGAAAAATACCCTGCCTGACCTGGAAGTGATCGGCAGCAATGCGGACGATGCCGTACCGCATACGCTGCGCACGCTGTTTTTATCCTGACGGCAACAAAGCGGCCGGCGCGATGCCGGCCCCTCTCAGGCCAGGACGCCAGCGCTGCCTATGACGCCAGCCGCTGCTTGTGTTTGCGTTCGTTAACCATAGTCAACAGCAGCAGGATCACCGCCAGCACGCAGCCCACCACCATGACCAGAAAACCGCCGTTCCAGCCGAAGAAATCGACGGTATAGCCGACGATGGCGCTGGCCGCAACCGAGCCGCCGAGATAGCCGAACAGGCCAGTAAAGCCTGCCGCCGTGCCCGCCGCTTTTTTCGGCGCCAGCTCCAGCGCATGCAGGCCAATCAGCATCACCGGGCCGTAAATCAGAAAGCCGATGACGATCATGCAGGCCATATCGACGCCGGGGTTGCCCGCCGGGTTAAACCAGTAAATCACCGTGGCGATGGTCACCAGCGTCATAAAGAAGACGCCGGTCGCGCCGCGATTCCCCCTGAACACTTTATCCGACATCCAGCCGCACAGCAGCGTGCCGGGAATACCGGCGTATTCATACAGGAAGTAGGCCCAGGAGGATTTATCCAGCGTAAAGTGCTTAACCTCTTTCAGGTAGGTGGGCGACCAGTCGAGAATGCCGTAGCGCAGCAGATAGACAAAGACGTTAGCCAGCGCGATATACCACAGCAGCTTGTTGGGCAGCACATACTGGGTAAAGATCTGCTTCGCCGTCAGCTCCTCTTCATGCGTGGCGCTGTAGTCCGGCGGGTAATCCTGTTTATACGCCTCGATGGGCGGCAGACCGCAGGACTGCGGCGTATCGCGCATTAATGCGAAGGCGATCAGCGCCACGGCGATAGCGGCGAAAGCGGGCATATAAAGCGCCGCTTTCCAGTCGCTGAACCAGGCCATGCCGAGCAGAAACAGCAGCGGCGGCAGGCCGCCGCCGACGTTGTGCGCGCAGTTCCACACGGAAACAATGCCGCCGCGCTCTTTCTGCGACCACCAGTGCACCATAGTGCGTCCGCAGGGCGGCCAGCCCATGCCCTGGAACCAGCCGCAGACAAACAGCAGGGCAAACATCACCATAATGCTGGAGGTTGCCCAGGGCACGAAGCCCATAATCAGCATCACCGCAGCGGCGAGGATCAGCCCGGCAGGCAGAAACACGCGCGGATTCGAGCGATCTGAGACCGAGCCCATAATAAATTTTGAGAAGCCGTACGCAATGGAGATGCCGGAAAGCGCAAAGCCAAGGTCGCCGCGTGAAAAGCCCTGCTCAACCAGGTAGGGCATCGCCAGCGCGAAGTTTTTGCGCACCAGATAGTAGGCGGCGTAGCCAAAAAAGATGCCGAAGAAGATCTGCCAGCGCAGGCGGCGATATAACGGATCAACCTGATCTTCCGCGACCTGCGGTCGGTGCGGCGCGGGTTTAAAAATGCTCAGCATAGCTGCCCTCCCGGGCGTTTAGTCGTTGTAGAAAGGGGCAGAACGTTCCAGAGGTTGCCGCCATGTTCCTTTTCGCGTCTATTCTGGCGCTTTTCGCGCATGCTGGCTGTGATAGTTGACACATTTGTTACACTTTTATGACAATAACGCAGGTTGAATTTCACACAATGGTTTTAATCGCGCATGGCCTGTAAATTGCGCAGCGGCTCCGTGCGCTGAGTGGATAGTTTGTATTCACTTGTCAACCAGAAAGCGCCGCGTGGGCAGAGCACATTGATTACACTAGCGACCTCTCTCTTTTTGCAGGATCGAAGCTGTGCTGTTACTGATCGTTACCACTATTCTTTGGGCGTTTTCCTTTAGCCTGATTGGAGAATATCTGGCGGGGCAGGTGGACTCCTGGTTCTCCGTGTTGATGCGTCTGGCGCTGGCGGCGCTGGTGTTTTTGCCTTTTCTGCGCTGGCGCGGCTACCGTCCGTCGACGCTGCTGCTCTATATGCTGGTGGGGATGCTGCAGCTCGGCATCATGTACCTGATTAGCTTTGAGGCCTATCTCTACCTCAGCGTCTCGGAGTTCCTGCTGTTTACCGTGATGACGCCGCTTTACGTCACCCTGATTTATGACCTGATCAGCAGGCGTCCGCTGCGCATCGGCTACGCCTTCAGCGCGCTGCTGGCGGTCGCGGGCGCGGCGATTATTCGCTACGACAAGGTCAGCGATCATTTCTGGTTCGGCCTGCTGCTGGTGCAGCTGGCGAATATCTGCTTTGCCGTGGGCATGGTGGGCTACAAGCGTCTGCAGGAAACCCGGCCAATGCCGCAGCACACCGCTTTTTCCTGGTTTTATCTCGGCGCGGTGCTGATTGCGATTATCGCCTGGTGCCTGTGGGGTAATCCGGCGAAACTGCCGACCACCTCGCTACAGTGGGGCATTCTGGTGTGGCTGGGCGTGGCGGCGTCGGGGCTGGGCTACTTTATGTGGAACTACGGCGCCACGCAGGTGGATGCGGGCACGCTGGGCATTATGAACAATATGCACGTTCCGGCAGGGCTGCTGGTGAATCTGGCGATCTGGCAGCAGAAGCCGCACTGGCCCAGTTTTATCGCCGGCGCGCTGGTGATTTTCGCTTCGCTCTATGTGCATAAGCGCTGGGTGGTACGCAGTCGCTGAGGCGCATAATCCGTCAGGACAACGATGGTCGTCCTGACGGCTGACACGCGCCAAAGGGCAAGGCTACTTTTTGGCTTTTGCTGGCTGGGCCGGGCGAGATTTCGCCGTTTTCGCTGGGGCAGACTTCGCTGCCTGGGCCGGGCGGGTGTTCGTGGCCTGGGCTGGAGCGGCTTTGGCCGGCTGCGTCGGGCGCAGCGTCAGGGTCAGGCCCTTTAGAAAGTTACGCATAATCTGGTCGCCACATTCGCGATAGTTTTTATGCTCCGGCTTGCGGAAGATAGCGCCGATTTCCGCCTGAGAAACCGTGAAGTTAGCCTTAGCCAGCACCGCCGGAATATCGGTGGTTTTCAGATCGAAGGCGATACGCAGCTTTTTCATAAAAATATTGTTGTTCATGCGGCGCTCGATCGAGGGCGCAGGCATCTCTTCGCTTTTGCCGCGACGGAAGAAAATCAGGCCGTTAAGAAAATAGCCCATCAGCACGTCCGGCAGCGGTTTAAACGCGGCGTCGTCCTCTTTTTTCAGCCAGGCCTGCACGTCGCTCAGCGCAACTTCGCAGTCAGTCAGTGCGAAAATCTCCACCACTTTGGCATCGCTTAAATTCAGCATAAAGCGCACGCTGCGCAAAATATCGTTATTGGTCATGGTGAGATTTTCTCATGGTCGTTTAACAGGCTGCGCATTATAGGGGAATTTACGGCTCAGCGTTGCAAAATCGCGCCCGGAAGCGCCGCGTCGCGCACAAAGGGCAGGTGTTCGCAGGCGTGCTGCCGCGCGAAGCGGGTAAAGGCTTCCAGCACCGGCTGACGCTGCTCGCCGTCGCGTACGGCGGCATAAAGCCGGCTCCACAGCCCTTCGCCCAGCGTTTTGGTTACGATTAATCCCTGCTTTTCAAAACTCTCCACCACCCAGTGCGGCAGCGCGGCGATCCCCATGCGCGCCGCCACCATCTGAATCAGCAGCAGGGTGTTATCGACGCTCTTCAGGGCCGGGCTGACGCCCGCCGGCTGGAGAAAATGGCGCCAGATATCGAGCCGCTGGCGCTGCACCGGATAGATCATCAGCACCTCTTGCGCCAGATCCTCGGGCGTAATCTGCTCTACCTGCGCCAGCGGATGGTCGGGCGCCAGAACCAGACGCACTTCGAAGTCGAACATCGGCGTGTAGTGCAGGCCGCTGCGCGGCAGGATGTCGGAGGTCAACACCACGTCCAGTTCGCCCTGCTGCAGCGCAGGCTGCGGATCGAAGGTGACGCCCGACTTGAAATCCATGACCACCTGCGGCCAGCTCTGGCGGAATTTATCCAGCGCTGGCGTCAGCCACTGAATGCAGCTGTGGCACTCAATGGCGATGCGCAGCGTCGCCTGACAGGGCTCGTGGCACGCCTGCAGCGCCTGCTGAATTTGCGGCAGCACCTGCTCCGCCAGCTGCAGCAGAACTTCACCCTGCGGCGTGAAGCGCAGCGGCTGGCTCTTGCGCACGAACAGGCGGAATCCCAGCCGCTGTTCGAGATCGCTGAACTGGTGCGATAGCGCGGATTGCGTTTGATGAAGCTGCGCGGCGGCGGCGGCCAGCGAGCCAGTATTACGCAGAGCCTGAAGCGTCCGCAGGTGCTTGAGTTCGATCATGAGCGTCCTTCACATGGAGATTGAACAATTTGCGCTTGAGGAACATACACTACCCGCAGAAGATAGCGGTGTAAACATCTGGACGGCTAAACATCTTTGGCTGCCAGGCGAAGCCAAAGAGAATTTATCGGGAGAACAGCATATGACCATTCTGAACCATACCCTCGGCTTTCCCCGCGTCGGCCTGCGTCGCGAACTGAAAAAAGCGCAGGAGAGCTACTGGGCGGGCAAAGCGACTCAGCAGGCGCTGCTGGAGACAGGACGCGAACTGCGCGCCCGTCACTGGCAGCAGCAGAAAGAGGCGGGCGTGGACTGGCTGCCGGTTGGCGATTTCGCCTGGTACGATCATGTGCTGACCACCAGCCTGATGCTGGGCAACGTCCCGGCTCGCCATCAGAATCAAGAGGGCACCGTCGATCTTGATACGCTGTTCCGCATCGCGCGCGGTCGGGCACCGACCGGCGAACCGGCCGCCGCCGCCGAGATGACCAAATGGTTTAACACCAACTATCACTATATCGTGCCGGAGTTCACCCAGGGCCAGTCGTTTAAACTGAGCTGGACGCAGCTGCTGGACGAAGTGGACGAGGCGCTGGCGCTGGGCCACAAGGTGAAGCCGGTGCTGCTCGGGCCGGTGACTTATCTCTGGCTGGGCAAAGTGAAAGGCGAGCCGTTCGACCGCCTGTCGCTGCTGAATGCGATTCTGCCGGTTTATCAGCAGGTGCTGGCCGAGCTGAAAAAGCGCGGCGTCGAGTGGGTGCAGATTGACGAGCCGGCGCTGTCGCTGGAGCTGCCGCAGGCGTGGCGCGATGCGTTCGGGCCCGCTTATCAGGCGCTGCAGGGCAGGGTGAAGCTGCTGCTGACCACCTATTTCGACAGCATCGGCCAGAATCTTGATGTGATTCGGGCGCTGCCGGTGCAGGGGCTGCATGTCGATCTGGTACACGGCCGTGACGACCTCGCCCAGCTGAATCAGCAGCTGCCGGCGTCGTGGCTGCTGTCGCTCGGCGTTATCAACGGCCGCAACGTCTGGCGTGCCGATCTGAGCCGCTGGTACCAGCGCCTGCAGCCGCTGCTCGGCCAGCGCGATCTGCTGTGGATCGGCACCTCTTGCTCGCTGCTGCACAGCCCTATCGATCTGAACGCTGAGACCCGTCTCGATGATGAAGTAAAAAGCTGGTTCGCCTTCGCGCTGCAGAAGTGTGGCGAACTTAAGCTGCTGAGCGACGCGCTCAACCATAACGACGCCGCCTCGCTGGAAGCCTGGAGCGCGCCGATTCGCAACCGCGCTCACTCCAGCCGCGTTCATAATGCGGCGGTCGGCAGGCGGCTGGCGGCGATTTCCGCACAGGATACCGAGCGTGCCAGCCCCTACGCCGCGCGCGCCCGCGCGCAGCGCAGCCGCTTTAATCTGCCGGCCTGGCCAACCACCACCATCGGTTCTTTCCCGCAGACCACTGAGATCCGCGGCCTGCGGCTCGATTTTAAAAAGGGCAATATCGACGGCGCCAGCTACCGCACCGACATCGCGCAGCATATCAGGCAGGCGATCGCCGAGCAGGAGCGCCTTGGCCTCGACGTGCTGGTACATGGCGAAGCGGAGCGTAACGACATGGTGGAGTACTTCGGCGAAAACCTGGACGGTTTCGTCTTCACCCAGAACGGCTGGGTGCAGAGCTACGGTTCGCGCTGCGTCAAGCCGCCGGTGATTATCGGTGACGTCAGCCGTCCGCAGCCGATTACCGTGGAGTGGGCGACCTATGCGCAGTCGCTGACCGACAAGCCGGTGAAGGGGATGCTGACCGGGCCGGTGACCATTCTCTGCTGGTCCTTCCCGCGCGAGGATGTGTCGCGTGAGACCATCGCGAAGCAAATCGCGCTGGCGCTGCGCGACGAGGTGGCGGATCTCGAAGCGGCCGGCATCGGCATTATTCAGATTGACGAGCCGGCGCTGCGCGAAGGTCTGCCGCTGCATCAGTCCGACTGGGCCGCCTATCTGCAGTGGGCGGTAGACGCCTTCCGGCTCAACGCCGCGGTGGCGAAAGATGACACGCAGATCCATACCCATATGTGTTACTGCGAGTTCAACGACATTATGGCGTCCATCGCAGCGCTGGATGCGGATGTCATCACTATCGAAACCTCGCGTTCCGATATGGATCTGCTGGAAGCCTTTAAGGCATTTGAATACCCGAACGAAATCGGCCCCGGCGTTTACGATATTCATTCGCCGAACGTGCCGAGCGTCGAGTGGATGGAGAATCTGCTGCGTAAAGCGGCGCAGCGCATTCCAGAGGAGCGTCTGTGGGTCAACCCGGACTGCGGCCTGAAAACGCGCGGCTGGACGGAGACCCGTCAGGCGCTGGCGAATATGGTGGACGCGGCGAAGAAACTGCGCGGCGAAAACGCCTGAGTTTACTTTGTGTTGTTGTTGAGTTTGGGGCGCTGCGGCGCCCCTTTTTTATGGCGTGAGCAATCAGACGACGCCAAACTGCCTGAACCACGTCAGCATGCGCGCCCAGCCATCCTGCGCCGACTCGGCGTGATAGCTCGGACGGTAGTCGGCGTTAAAGGCGTGGCCCGCGTCGGGATAGACGACAATTTCTGCCTTCGCATTAGCGGCGTGCAGCGCCTGACGCATCTGCTCCACGCTCTCCAGCGGAATGCTGTTGTCCTGGCCGCCGTAAAGGCCCAGCACCGGCGCGCCTAAATCCACGGCGATATCGATCGGGTGCTTCTGCTGCTTCATGGTTTTTTCGCCAGTCAGGCGGCCATACCAGGCGACGGCGGCGCGCAGCTGCGGATTGTGCGCGGCGTAAAGCCAGCTGATGCGGCCGCCCCAGCAGAAGCCGGTAATGCCCATGCGGCGAATATCGCCGCCGTTGCGGCCGGCCCAGTTGGCGACGTGGTCGAGATCGGAAAGCACCTGGCTGTCCGGCACCTTATTTACCAGCTCGCTGAACAGGGTGGGGATATCGTTGTAGTCGTTCGGGTCACCTTCGCGGAAATAGAGCTCCGGCGCGACCGCCAGATAGCCCTCCAGCGCCAGTCGACGGCAGATATCGCGGATATGCTCGTGCACGCCAAAGATCTCCTGCACCACCAGCACCACCGGCAGCGGGCCGGCTGCCTCTTTGGGACGGGCGTACCAGGCGGGCATATTCTCGCCCTGGCTCGGCACCGAGGTTTCGCCGGAATGAATGTCAGGGCTGTCGGTATGGATGGTTGTTGAGGCGGTCGGCTGCACTGCAGGCGCAAAGCCGCCCGTCGATGATTTTTGTGCCATATTGTCTTCGGTTTTCATTTTTTTCTCCGTGCTGGCAGTAGCGCAATCACGTAACTATAGCCTGGCCAGATAACCTCTGGACCAGAGACCGGGAACGGCGTAGGGAGTGAGCAAAAACACTCTTCTCTTTAACATTGCTGCGAAGCCCGACGCACACAGCTTGTAGCAATGGCATTCTGAATGGCTTAGTTATGTGACAGAGATCTCATTGTTATCTAAGTAAAATGTAACATTCATTTTTGATAGTGACTGTAATCACACAAATTTGCGCTGCGCTGACGTAGAGTGGCGCGCTTCACTTCCCTGTTCAGGAGTTTGCTATGTCTGACGTTTTCCACCTTGGCCTGACCAAAGCCGATCTGCAGGGCGCGACCCTGGCTATCGTTCCCGGCGATCCGGAGCGCGTAAAGAAAATTGCCGGACTGATGGCGGATGCCCAGCCGCTGGCGTCGCACCGGGAATTCACCTCCTGGCTGGCGAAGCTGGACGGCAAGCCGGTGGTGGTCTGCTCCACCGGCATCGGCGGTCCGTCGACTTCAATCGCGGTGGAAGAGCTGGCGCAGCTTGGCGTGCGCACTTTCCTGCGCGTCGGCACCACCGGCGCGATTCAGCCGCACATTAACGTCGGCGACGTGCTGGTCACCACCGGCGCGGTGCGCCTCGACGGCGCCAGCCAGCATTTCGCGCCGCTGGAGTTTCCGGCCGTGGCGGACTTCGCCTGCACCACTGCGCTGGTCGCGGCGGCGGAAGCGAGCGGCGCCACGACCCATATCGGCGTTACCGCCTCTTCCGATACCTTCTACCCGGGTCAGGAGCGCTACGACACCTTCTCCGGCCGCGTGGTGAGCCGCTTCCAGGGCTCGATGAAAGAGTGGCAGCAGATGGGCGTGCTCAACTATGAGATGGAGTCTGCGACGCTGCTGACGATGTGCGCCAGCCAGGGGCTGCGCGCGGGCATGGTGGCGGGCGTTATCGTCAACCGTACGCAAAAAGAGATCCCGGATGCGGCTACCATGAAGCAGACCGAGAGCGATGCGGTAAAAATTGTGGTCGAAGCGGCTCGCCGTTTGTTATAACGCTTTCAGGCAGCGCCTCTGCGCGCTGCCTCTGCTCTCTACAGCAAAAGCGAGGATCGCCCGATGCGCCAGACGCCGCCACGACAGAAATCCGCCTTAACCCCTTCTCCCGTCGCCATGCAGGCGCGCCTTGAAAACGCCGCCGCGCGCTTTCGCCAGCATATGGCACAGCAGGATTATGCCGCCGCCGCCAGCTGCTGCGAAGAGGTGCTGCGCGCCATGCCAAATCAGATGCAGGTGCTGAGCGACTATGCGCTTTGTCTGCTGCGGCTCGGCCACTACAGCAAGGCTTACCGGGTCTATCAGAAAATCTATCAGGCGCCGCCCGCGGTGCGCGCGACCGCTTCAGAGACCTGGCTGGATGGACTGGCGGAGCTGTGCGGCTGGATGGGCAGGCAAGAGGAGCTGGCGAAATATGGCCTTGAGGCGCTGAACGGCGCGGACGCCCGTTTCCGCCAGGGACAGCGCTACGCCTTTCCGGCGGCGCGGCCGGAGCCGATCGATCTCACCAGACCCGAACAGAACGTTATCGCCTTTAGCCTTTACGGCGGCCAGCCACGCTACTGCGAAACCCTGATTAAAAACGTTGAGGTGGCGCAGGCGTTCTATCCCGGCTGGCGCTGCCGCGTTTACCTTGACCAGAGCGTGCCGCAGCATGTGTGGCAGCGCCTCAACCAGCCGCATGTCGATCTGGTCGATATGTCGCAGGAAAAGGCGATCTACCCGACGCTGTGGCGTTTTCTGGTGATGGACGATCCCGTCGTCAAACGCTTTATTATCCGCGACGCCGACTCGCTGCTGTCGGAGCGCGAAGCGGCCGCGGTCAACGCCTGGCTCGCCTCGCCATACTGGTTCCACCATATGCGCGACTACTTTACGCATACCGAGCTGCTGCTGGCGGGCATGTGGGGCGGCTGCAACGGCGTCTTCAGCAATATGGCGCAGGCGATGCGCGACTTTATCGCCCGCTACAGCGGCAGCGAGCGCTTTACCGATCAATATTTCCTTAAGGCCGCGCTGTGGCCGACGGTGCGCGAAAGCCTTCTCAGCCACGATGAGATTTTCCGTTTCCACCAGGGGCAGCCCTGGCCGCCGCACGCGCCGGTGCGCTGGCGCATGGATAACTTCCACGTCGGCAGCAACGCCGGCTTCGCCAGCATGGCGGGTAAGGCAACGGTAAAAGAGGGCGAGACGCAGCCCGTGGAGCTGACCTGGGGTGGCAACGCCTTTGTTTATCCAGCGCGGGTAAAAGGCGACGAATGGCTGATGCCGATGCCCTTTTTTCTTACCGACGCCTGGAAAGCGGGCGAGCTGCAGGTAAGAGCGCTGTAGTGCCTTCTCCCGGCTGAAGCCCGGCCCAAAATAGTCTGGACATTCATACAGGCCGACTTTACCTTTTCCCGAGCAATGCGCGTCGCGAGGGGATCATGGATCAGCAGATTATTATCAGCGCCTGTCTGGCGCTCGCCGGATTGGGCATCGGCTGGATGCTGGCGCAGCTGCGCGCCGGGCATCAGGCCGCCAGCTTCGCCACTGAACGGCGTTTGCAGCAGGAGGCGCAGCAGCGTCAGCAGCAGCAGCTTGAACAGCTCCAGCAGCAGCTACAGCAGCGCGAACAGGAGCTGCGTCAGCTGCACGGCGCGCTGAGCGGCGCGCAGGAGCGGCTGCAGCAGCTCGATTACTGGCGCGGCGAATGCGAACAGCTTAATCGCGAGCTGCGCAACCAGCTTGAGGTTAACAGTGCGCAGGAGGCCGAACTGCGCGAGGTCACTATCCGCCTTGAAGAGACGCGCTTCGCCGCCGAGGAGAAGCAGCGTCTGCTTACCAGCAGCGAGCAGCGCCTCAGCGCGCAGTTCGAAAATCTCGCCAACCGTATCTTCGAAAACAGCGGCCGTCGCGTCGACGAGCAAAACCGCCAGAGCCTGAACAGCCTGATCGGCCCGCTGCGCGAGCAGCTGGACGGCTTTCGTCGTCAGGTGCACGACAGCTTTGGCCAGGAGGCGCGCGAGCGGCACACGCTGGCCCATGAGATCCGCCAGCTGCAGCAGCTGAATGCGCAGATGGCGCAGGAGGCGATCAACCTCACCAAAGCGCTGAAAGGCGACAACAAAATCCAGGGCAACTGGGGCGAAGTGGTGCTGAGCCGCGTGCTGGAGGCGTCAGGCCTGCGCGAAGGGCATGAGTATCAGACGCAGGTCAGTCTGCAGTCGGAGCAGCAGGGCAGAATGCAACCCGATGTTATCGTGCGTCTGCCGCAGGGAAAAGATGTGGTGGTCGACGCCAAGATGACGCTGGTGGCCTACGAGCGCTATTTCAACGCCGGGGATGAGGTGACGCGCGAACAGGCGCTGCAGGAGCATGTCGCCGCGGTGCGCAGCCATATTCGCCTGCTGGGCCGTAAAGATTATCAACAACTGGCCGGTTTACGCTCGCTCGATTATGTGTTGATGTTTATTCCGGTCGAGCCGGCGTTTCTGCTGGCGATTGACCGCCAGCCGGAGCTGATCAGCGAGGCGCTGCAGCAGAATATTATGCTGGTCAGTCCAACCACGCTGCTGGTGGCGCTGCGCACCATCAACAACCTCTGGCGCTACGAGCACCAGAGTCGCAACGCGCAGCGCATCGCCGAACGCGCGGCGCGCCTTTACGATAAGATGCGGCTGTTCGTCGATGATATGAGCGGTATCGGCCATAATCTGGATAAGGCGCACAACAGCTACCGCGAAGCGATGAAAAAGCTGGCGGAAGGGCGTGGCAATCTGATCGCGCAGAGCGAGGCGTTTAAATCCCTGGGCGTTGAAGTTAAACGCTCTATCAATCCGCAGTTGGTCGAGCAGGCGATGCCGGAAAAGGCATGGGAGAGCGAGGAGACGCCTGACGACGTCGCCGAAACCCTGGATGCGCGCGTGAGGCGGCTCCACGAATAAGCGGGTCGTCGCGTGCCTGACTACCCTGACTCTGATACACTTCGGGAAGTATTGTTTGTGGAACAGGTAAAACCGATGGCAGATGAATCACAGCAGGAAACTACCCATTTTGGCTTTCAGACGGTCGCCAAAAGCGAAAAAGCTGACAAAGTCGCGGACGTGTTTCACTCCGTAGCGGCGAAATATGACCTGATGAACGATCTGATGTCCTTTGGCATCCATCGCATCTGGAAGCGTTTTACCATCGACAGCAGCGGCGTGCGCCGCGGACAGCGCGTGCTGGATCTGGCGGGCGGCACCGGCGATTTGACGGCGAAGTTTTCCCGTCTGGTTGGCGATACCGGCCAGGTGGTGCTGGCGGACATTAACAGCTCCATGCTGAAAATGGGCCGCGACAAGCTGCGCAATCTCGGCGTGGTCGGCAACGTCCGCTATGTGCAGGCCAACGCCGAAGCGCTGCCCTTCCCGGATAACTATTTCGACTGCATCACCATCTCCTTCGGCCTGCGTAACGTAACCGACAAAGAGAAGGCGCTGGCGTCGATGTTGCGCGTGCTCAAGCCGGGCGGACGCCTGCTGGTGCTGGAGTTCTCCAAACCGGTGCTCGACCCCCTCAGCAAGGCGTATGACGCCTACTCGTTCCATATTCTGCCGCGCGTCGGTCAGCTGGTGGCGCAGGATGCGGAAAGCTACCGCTATCTGGCGGAGTCGATCCGCATGCATCCCGATCAGGAGACCCTGAAGGCGATGATGAACGACGCCGGATTCGAGAACACCACATATTCCAACATGACCGGCGGCATCGTCGCGTTGCATCGTGGATTTAAGTTTTAACCGGACAGGGTGATGCGCTTGACGCCTTTGATTACCGCCGGTCTTGAGACCGCGCTAAACCGCATGCTCTATCGCGATCGCAGCCTGAAAGCCGCGCGCCAGCGTCTGGTGGGCCAGGTCCTGACGCTGCGTCTTGAGGAGCTTTCGCATCCGCTGGTGCTGGTCTTTAGCGAACAGCAGCTCGACGTGCTGAGCGACTGGCAGGACAGCAGCGACTGCACCGTCATTACGCAGCTGAAGACGCTGCCCAAGCTGCGCGACCGCCAGCAGCTCACCAGCCTGATCCGCAGCGGTGAGCTGCAGGTTGAAGGCGATCTGCAGGTGGTGCAGCGCTTTTCGGCGCTGATCGACCTCGCCGAGCTGGACCCGGCGGAATATCTCGCCCCCTGGATCGGCGATATTGCCGCGCAGAGCGTTAGCCAGGCGGCGCAGCGCGCCCTGCGGCTGCTGCGCGGCGAGGTTTCGCGTCGTCAGGATTATCTGGGGCAGGCATTAACCGAAGAGTGGCGCGTTGCGCCGGGCGCGCTGGAACTGGCGTGGTTTTCTGAGGAGGTAGATGCGATGGAACGTTCGCTTGATGCGCTCACTGCGCGTTTAGCGCAGCTGGAGGCGAAATGACGTTTGGAGAGATTCGCCGTTTATATTTCATCATCAGGATCTTTTTGACCTACGGTCTTGATGAACTGATCCCCCGCATGCGCCTTACCATTCCGCTGCGCCTCTGGCGCCGCACGATTTTCTGGCTGCCTAACCGTCATAAAGATGAAGAGATTGGCGTGCGTATGCGCCTGGCGATGGAGCAGCTCGGCCCGGTCTGGATTAAGTTCGGCCAGATGCTCTCAACGCGTCGCGATCTCTTCCCGCCGGTTATCGCCGACCAGCTCGCCATCCTGCAGGATCGCGTCGCGCCTTTCGACGGCGTGAAGGCCAAAGAGCAGATCGAAAAATCGATCGGCGGCCCGGTTGAAACCTGGTTCGATGATTTCGATATCAAACCGCTGGCGTCGGCGTCGATCGCGCAGGTGCATACCGCAACCCTGAAAGCGACCGGCAAGAAGGTGGTGATCAAGGTGATCCGCCCGGATATTCTGCCGGTGATCAAAGCGGACATGAAGCTTATCTATCGCCTGGCGCGCTGGGTGCCGCGTCTGCTGCCGGACGGGCGTCGTCTGCGTCCGATGGAAGTGGTGCGCGACTACGAGAAGACCCTGATCGACGAGCTGAACCTGCTGCGCGAAGCGGCCAACGCCATTCAGCTGCGTCGTAACTTCGAAGATAGCCCGATGCTCTACGTGCCGGAGGTCTATTCCGACTACTGTAGCGAAACCATGCTGGTGATGGAGCGCATCTACGGCATTCCCATCTCCGACGTGGCGACGCTGGAGCAGCACGGCGTCAATATGAAGCTGCTGGCCGAGCGCGGCGTGCAGGTCTTTTTTACCCAGGTGTTCCGCGACAGCTTCTTCCATGCCGATATGCATCCCGGCAATATCTTCGTCAGCTACGACCATCCGGAAGATCCGCAATATATCGGCATCGACTGCGGCATCGTCGGTTCGCTGAACAAAGAGGACAAGCGCTATCTGGCGGAAAACTTTATCGCCTTCTTTAACCGCGACTACCGCAAAGTTGCAGAGCTGCACGTTGATTCAGGCTGGGTGCCGCCCGATACCAACGTCGAAGATTTCGAGTTTGCTATCCGTACCGTCTGCGAACCTATCTTCGAGAAGCCGCTGGCGGAGATCTCTTTTGGCCATGTGCTGCTAAATCTGTTCAGCACCGCGCGCCGTTTCAATATGGAAGTGCAGCCGCAGCTGGTGCTGCTGCAAAAAACGCTGCTCTACGTCGAGGGCATCGGCCGTCAGCTCTATCCGCAGCTCGACCTGTGGAAGACCGCCAAGCCGTTCCTCGAAGAGTGGATAAAAGACCAGATCGGCCTGCCGGCGATTCTGCGCGCGGTAAAAGAAAAAGCGCCTTTCTGGGCGGAGAAGCTGCCGGAGCTGCCGGAGCTGTTTTATGAAAGTATGCGCCATCACAAACTCTTGCAGCACAGTGTTGATAAGCTAACTAAAGATATGCACGCCCAGCGGACGCGGCACCATAAAGCGCGCTATCTGTTCGGCGTTGGTGCGACCCTGTTGCTCAGCGGCACCGCCGTTTTGTTGAGCCGTCCGGACTGGGATTTCTTTCCGGCCCTGCTAATGGCGGCAGGTCTGGTCACCTGGCTGGTCGGCTGGCGTAAGACAAACTAATTGTCAGCCACGCCTGAATCGCGGTAATGTCGCAGCCTTAAGCCCGGCGTCATCAGGGCTTTTGGCTGACATTACTCTTCTCAATCTCTCGCAACATCAGAGGCACTATCTCATGGGCGGTATCAGTATCTGGCAATTATTAATTATTGCCGTCATCGTTGTACTCCTGTTTGGCACCAATAAGTTAAAAAACCTGGGCTCCGATCTCGGTTCCTCTATCAAGGGCTTTAAAAAAGCCATGAGCGATGAGGATGAGAAAAAGGACCAACCGAACCAGCAGGACGCTGATTTCAATGCCAAAACGCTGGCGGACAAACAGCACACTTCGGCTAACAAAGAAGACGTCAAAAACGACAAGCAGGTGTAAACCGTGTTCGACATTGGTTTTAGTGAACTGGTACTGGTGTTCGTGATCGGGCTGATTGTTCTCGGCCCGCAACGATTGCCGGTTGCGGTAAAAACCGTAGTAGGCTGGATTCGGGCAATGCGCTCGCTGGCTGCCAACGTGCAGCACGAGCTGGCGCAGGAGCTGAAACTGCAGGAGCTGCAGGACAGCCTGAAAAAGGTGGAAGAGGCGAGCCGCGGCACCATGTCGCCGGAGCTGAAAGAGTCAATGGAAGAGCTGCGCAAAACCGCCGATTCGATGAAGCGTTCGGTGCAGCAGAGCATTGATATCGAAAAAGCCGAGGATGAAGCCAATACCATTCATGCGCCTCAGCAGCGCGCGGCGGAGTCCGTGACGCCAGCCACGGCCCACACGCAGGCCAGCGCACCCGCGCAGGCGCCGGAAGCGGCGGCGCAGGCCGCTGAAACCGCTAAAACCGATGCGAACCCGCCAGCGACGGTTGTTAATCCCGCACCGCGCAGTGCGGCAACAACCTCTTCTGCAAGTGATGAACGATAACCATGGCCGTTGAAGATACCCAACCGCTTATCAGCCATCTGATTGAGCTGCGTAAGCGCCTGCTGTACTGCATTATCGCGGTGTTTGCCATCTTTATGGCGCTGATCTACTTTGCCAACGACATCTATCATCTGGTCGCTTCGCCGCTGATCAGCCAGATGCCGGCTGGTGCCAGCATGATCGCTACCGACGTCGCCTCGCCGTTTTTCACGCCGATTAAGCTCACCATTATCGTGTCGATCTTCCTCGCGGTGCCGGTGATCCTCTATCAGGTGTGGGCTTTCGTCGCGCCGGCGCTCTACCGTCACGAACGTAAGCTGGTGATGCCGCTGCTGTTCTCCAGCACCCTGCTGTTTTACGTCGGCGTGGCCTTCGCCTATTTCATCGTCTTTCCGCTGGCGTTCGGCTTCTTCGCCAAAACCGCGCCGCAGGGCGTGACCATCGCGACCGATATCACCAACTATCTCGACTTCGTGATGACGCTGTTTATGGCGTTCGGCGTGGCGTTTGAGGTGCCGGTCGCAATCGTGCTGCTCTGCTGGACCGGCATTACCACGCCGGAAGATCTGAAAAAGAAACGTCCCTATATCCTGGTCGGCGCCTTCGTTGTTGGGATGCTGCTCACACCGCCGGACGTTTTCTCGCAAACTTTGCTCGCTATTCCGATGTACTGCCTGTTTGAAGTCGGCGTATTCTTTTCCCGTTACTACGTCGGGAAGGGACGGCGGGCGCAGGAAGAGGAACAGCATACCGATTCCTGACCCGTTATCAGTATGTTTCCCGCGCCTGGCGGGTAGACCCTGTTACCGAACCGCCCATCTGGGCGGTTTTTGTTTAATAAGCTATGGGAAAGATTATGTTTGATATCGGTGTAAACCTGACCAGCACGCAGTTCGCCACCGACCGCGACAAGGTGGTAAAGCGTGCGCGCGAAGCGGGCGTCACCGGCATGTTAATCACCGGGACCAATGCGCTGGAGAGCCAGCAGGCGCAGCGGCTGGCGGAGCGTCAGCCCGATTTCTGCTGGTCGACGGCGGGCGTGCATCCGCATCACGCCAGCGAGTGGTCGAACGAGACGGCTAATACGCTGCGACGCCTGGCGGAACGGCCGCAGGTGGTGGCGATTGGCGAATGCGGCCTTGATTTCAACCGCAACCTCGCCGCGCACGATCAGCAGGAGTACGCCTTTGACGCGCAGCTGGCGCTGGCGGCCGAGCTGAATATGCCGGTCTTCCTGCACTGCCGCGAAGCACACGACCGCTTTGCCGCGGTACTGGCGCCCTGGCTGCCGAAGCTGCCTGGGGCGGTGGTGCACTGCTTTACCGGCACGCGCGACGAGCTGGAGGCCTGTCTGGCAATGGGGCTGTCGGTGGGCATCACCGGCTGGGTGTGCGATGAACGTCGCGGTATGACGCTGCGCGAGCTGCTGCCGCTGATCCCGGCGGAGCGACTGCTGCTGGAGACGGACGCGCCCTGGTTGCTGCCGCGCGATATGCATCCACGGCCAACGTCGCGTCGTAACGAACCCTGTTTTTTGCCGCATATTGTGCAGCAGGTGGCGAAGTGGCGTGGCGAAGAGCTGGATACGCTGGCGGCGCAGGTGGATCGCAACGCGCGCGCGCTGTTCCGGCTGGTTTAAAGCTTGCGGAACTGCTTATTGTCTACGCTGCGCATTACCTGTTTATTCAGCAGGTTAAGCAGCAGCATAGAGCGCGTTTCGCCGTCGGGTTCGGCGAAAATGGCGCGCAGGCCTTCAAAGGTTCCTTCGGTGATGATGACCTCATCACCGACCTGCGGCGTTTCCGGGTCGATCAGCGTTTGCGGCACGTCGGTCTGCAGCGCTTCGATAACGGCAGAAGGCACCGTCGCTGGCAGCGTGCCGAAGCGTACAAAGTGGCTGACGCCGCGCGTGCTGCTGATGGTCGTGGTATGAATCGCTTCTGGATCGAATTCAATAAAGAGGTAGTTAGGAAACAGGGGCTCACTCACGGTGGTCCGTTTGCCGCGCACCACTTTTTCCAGAGCGATCATTGGGCTGAGGCAATGCACCTCCTGCCGCTCAAGATGCTCTTTCGCGCGCAACAGCTGTCCACGTTTGCAATAGAGTAAGTACCAGGATTCCATAAATGCTCCCATTGAATGGACGCTAAGAATAGCAAACCTGCTGCCAGAGTTATAGCGCATCGCAGTGTGGAAAAATGTCGAGGCGGACAAAGTGGCCGAGCTTTCCGCAAACTGCCCGGCGCAGGCGGGAAAATTGACGAGCGGCGGTGCGCTGGTTCAGACTCGTTGCTCAAAACATTTGCCAAAAGGATCTGCTGATGGAACTGTTTTTATTAAGCAACGGCAAGCTGGCCGAAGATGCGCCGCTGCTTGGCTACGCGCAGCCGCAGCTGCATGCAATGATTGCCCAGCGCGGCATTCGTTCGGCGGTGCTGGTGCCCTACGCCATTATTCGCGGCGACCATCAACAGCGCGCCGCCGATCTCGGCGCGTCGCTGGGCATTAGCGTGCGCTGCGTGCAGGATTTCGCGACGCCGGTGGCGGCCATCGAGCAGGCGGAACTGATTCTGGTCAGCGGCGGCAACACCTGGCTGCTCAATCAGATGCTGCATGAAACCGGTCTGATCGTGGCGATCCAGCGCGCCGTGCGCGAACGCGCGGTACCCTACGTCGGCTGGAGCGCGGGCTGCAACGTGGCGACGCCGTCGATTCGCACCACCAATGATATGCCGGTGCGCAGCAGCGTAGTGTTGCCTGCGCTGGGCCTGTTTCCGGTCCAGATCAATCCACACTATCTGGATGCGCACGCCAGCGGACATATGGGCGAAACGCGCGACGAACGCCTGGCGGAGTTTTGCGCCGTCAATCCCGAGGAGTCGGTAATTGCGCTGCGCGAAGGCAGCTTTCTGCACGTGCATGAAAATCAGCTTTCATACTTCAGCGTGCGCGGCGAAGATTTTAAAGTTTTCCGCCATAATCAGCCGGTTCAGGCCTGCCGCGACGCAAAGGCGCTGCAGCCGCTGGTTCCCTTTCGCTGCGACTAAGGTTGCTGCATAAAATCCAACACGCCTTAAGAATCGGCCCTATAATGGCCGATTCACTTTGGCTGGAAGCGAAGGCCGCATGAAATATCACGATTTACGAGACTTCCTCACGCTGCTGGAACAGCGCGGCGAGTTAAAGCGCATTAGCCACTCTATCGATCCTGAGCTGGAAATGACGGAAATTGCCGACCGCACGCTGCGCGCTGGCGGGCCGGCGCTGCTGTTTGAAAATCCCAAAGGCTATGACATGCCGGTGCTGTGCAACCTGTTCGGCACGCCGAAACGCGTGGCGATGGGCATGGGCCAGGAGGAGGTCAGCGCGCTGCGCGAAGTCGGCAAGCTGCTGGCGTTTCTTAAAGAGCCGGAGCCGCCGAAAGGCTTCCGCGATCTGTTCGACAAGATGCCGCAGTTCAAACAGGTGCTGAACATGCCGACCAAACGGCTGCGCAACGCGCCCTGTCAGGAAGTGGTGTTCAGCGGCGATGAGGTCGATCTGTCACGCATTCCGGTAATGAAGTGCTGGCCGGATGACGCCGCGCCGCTGATTACCTGGGGGCTGACCGTTACGCGCGGTCCGCACAAAGAGCGGCAGAATCTGGGCATCTATCGCCAGCAGGTGATTGGCAAAAACCGCCTGATTATGCGCTGGCTTTCCCATCGCGGCGGCGCGCTCGACTTTCAGGAGTGGTGCCAGACCCATCCCGGCGAACGTTTCCCTGTGTCGGTGGCGCTCGGCGCCGATCCCGCCACGATCCTCGGCGCGGTGACGCCGGTGCCGGATACGCTGTCGGAGTATGCCTTTGCTGGCCTGCTGCGCGGCAACAAAACCGAAGTGGTGAAGTGCCTCTCCAACGATCTGGAAGTGCCCGCCAGCGCGGAGATCGTGCTGGAAGGTTACATTGAGCCGGGTGATATGGCGCCGGAAGGGCCGTATGGCGATCATACGGGCTACTACAATGAAATAGATAACTTCCCGGTTTTCACCGTCACGCACGTTACGCAGCGGCAGAACGCCATTTATCACTCTACCTATACCGGTCGTCCGCCCGATGAGCCGGCGGTGCTGGGCGTTGCGCTGAATGAAGTGCTGGTGCCAATCCTGATTAAGCAGTTCCCGGAGATTGTGGATTTCTATCTGCCGCCGGAGGGCTGCTCTTATCGCCTGGCGGTGGTGACGATGAAAAAACAGTACGCGGGACACGCAAAGCGCGTGATGTTCGGCGTCTGGTCATTCCTGCGGCAGTTCATGTACACCAAATTTGTTATTGTGTGTGACGACGATGTCAACGCACGCGACTGGAACGACGTGATCTGGGCCATTACCACGCGTATGGATCCGGCTCGCGACACGGTTCTGGTGGAAAACACGCCTATCGACTATCTGGACTTCGCCTCGCCGGTTTCCGGCCTGGGTTCCAAGATGGGCCTGGACGCTACCAACAAGTGGCCGGGTGAAACCCAGCGCGAGTGGGGACGACCTATCGTGAAAGATCCCGCCGTAACGGCGCGCATCGACGCGATCTGGGATGACTTAGGCATCTTTACTCAGCCGCCGCAGCGCTGACGGCGCGCATAACCCTAATGACGACCCGACAGAGGGAACGCATGACGATTTTAAGCTGTAAAGTAACCTCGGTTGAAGCGATTACCGATACCGTATATCGCGTCCGCCTGATCCCCGAAGCGGATTTCACCTTTCGCGCCGGGCAGTATCTGATGGTAGTGATGGACGAGCGCGACAAGCGTCCGTTCTCGCTCGCTTCAACCCCGATGGAAAAAGAGATTATTGAGCTGCATATTGGCGCCTCCGATCTCAATCTCTACGCTATGGCGGTGATGGATCGCATCCGCAACGACCGTCAGATCACCGTGGATATTCCGCACGGCGACGCCTGGCTGCGCGAAGAGAGTTCGCGCCCGATCGTGTTGATCGCCGGCGGTACCGGCTTCTCCTATGCGCGCTCTATCCTGCTGACCGCGCTGGCGCAGCAGCCGGATCGCGAAATCGCAATTTACTGGGGCGGCCGCGAGCTGCAGCATCTCTACGATCTGGAGGAGCTTAACGCGCTGGCGGTGAAGCACCCCAATCTGCGCGTGGTGCCGGTGGTTGAGCAGCCGGAGGCGGGCTGGCAGGGACGTTCCGGCACGGTGCTGACGGCGGTTATGCAGGATTTCGCCACGCTGGCGGAGCACGACATCTATATCGCCGGTCGCTTTGAGATGGCGAAGATCGCCCGCGACCGCTTTTGCGCCGAGCGCGGCGCGAAAGAAGGGCAGATGTTTGGCGACGCCTTCGCCTTTATTTAAGGCTTCGCAGGCAGAAAAAACCCGCCCCTGACGGGCGGGAACTGACTTCCAACGTGATCCAACGTATTACAGACGCTCAAATACGGTAGCGATGCCCTGGCCTAAGCCGATGCACATGCTGGCCAGGCCGAACTGGGCATCGCGTCGTTCCATAATGTTCAGCAGCGTGGCGCTGATGCGCGCGCCCGAACAGCCGAGCGGATGACCGAGCGCGATGGCGCCGCCGTTCAGGTTCACCTTGTCGTCCAGCCGATCCAGCAAACCGAGATCCTTAATGCAGGGCAGGGTTTGCGCGGCGAACGCTTCGTTCAGCTCGAATACATCAATATCTTCCACGCTTAATCCGGCACGCTTCAGCGCCAGCTTACTGGCGGGCACGGGACCGTAGCCCATAATTGACGGATCGCAGCCGATGACCGCCATGCTTTTAACCCGCGCGCGCGGCGTCAGCCCCAGCTCGCGCGCCCGGCTTTCGCTCATCACCAGCAGCGCGGCGGCGCCGTCGGAGAGCGCCGAGGAGCTGCCCGCCGTGACCGTGCCGTTGACCGGATCGAACGCCGGCTTCAGCGCCGCCAGCCCTTCGAGGCTGGTCTCCTCGCGGATCACCTCGTCAAAGTCGTAGCGCTTTAGCGCGCCGTCGGCGTCGTGTCCGTAGGTCGGTACGATCTCCCGGCGGAAATCGCCGCGCTGCGTTGCGGCCCAGGCGCGCTGGTGAGAGCGCAGCGCAAAGGCGTCCTGCTGCTCGCGGCTGATATGGTGCATATGCGCCAGCATTTCGGCGGTCAGGCCCATCATGCCCGCCGCTTTCGCCACCGTTCGACCAAGCCCTGGATGGAAATCGACGCCGTGGTTCATCGGCACATGGCCCATATGTTCCACGCCGCCGACTAAGCAGGCGTGCGCGTCGCCGACCATAATGGCGCGCGCCGCATCGTGCAGCGCCTGCATCGACGATCCGCAGAGGCGGTTAACGGTGGTCGCCGGCACGCGATGGGGAATTTCCGCCAGCAGCGCGGCGTTGCGCGCAATGTTAAAACCCTGCTCCAGCGTCTGCTGCACGCAGCCCCAGACCACATCGTCCAGCGTGGCGGGATTAAGCGCCGGATAGCGGCTTAACAGCTCGCGCATCAGGTGCGCGGAGAGATCTTCCGCGCGTACCTGACGAAAAGCGCCACCTTTAGAGCGACCCATCGGCGTGCGGACCGCATCAATAATCACCACATTTTCCATCTTCTGTCCTCAGGCGCTTTGCAGCGCCGCTTCGTCGATAGGTTGAACCGCCGGATACCAGCTTTCGCGCTGGTGCGCTTTTTGCAGCAGCAGGTCAGGTAGCTGGTAGAGCGCGCCAAGCTCGCCGTAGCGTCTGGCCTGATCGACTACGTTGCCGTTGCCGAGCGTATCGAGATAGCGCAGCGCGCCGCCGCGGAACGGCGGGAAGCCAAGGCCGTAGACCAGCGCCATATCGGCTTCGGCCGGTGAGGCGACAATCTTCTCCTCCAGGCAGCGCACGACTTCGTTCAGCATCGGGATCATCATGCGATTCAGGATCTCTTCGTCGCTGAAGACGCGCGTAGCGGCACAAACCGGGTTAAGCAGCACGTCCACTTCAGGATCGGCCACTTTTTTCGCTTTACCTTTGCGATCCATCTCCCAGCGGTAGAATCCTTTGCCGTTCTTCTGGCCGTAGCGCTCGGCGTCAAACAGGACGTCGATGGCGTCGCGGTAATCTTTCTGCATGCGCGTCGGGAAGCCTTCCGCCATTACGCGCTGCGCGTGATGGGCGGTATCAATGCCGACCACGTCCAGCAGCCATGCCGGGCCCATCGGCCAGCCGAACTGCTTCTCCATCACTTTGTCGATCTGGCGGAAATCTGCGCCGTCGCGCAGCAGCAGGCCGAACGCGGCGAAGTAGGGAAAGAGCACGCGGTTAACGAAGAAGCCGGGACAGTCATTAACGACGATGGGCGTCTTGCCCATTTTGCTCGCCCAGGCCACCACTTTGCCGATGGTGGCGTCACTGCTCTTCTCGCCGCGCACCACCTCTACCAGCGGCATACGCGGCACCGGGTTGAAGAAGTGCATGCCGCAGAAATTTTCCGGACGCTTCAGCGCCTCTGCCAGCTGGCCAATGGGAATGGTCGAGGTGTTGGAGGCGAGCACCGCATCGGCGCGCAGATGCTGTTCGGTTTCCGCCAGCACTTTCGCTTTCACCTGCGGATTTTCGACCACCGCTTCGACCACAATATCGGCGCGTTCGAAACCGGCATAGTCGAGGGTAGGCTGGATCATGGCGATGGTGCTGGCCAGCTTGCCGCCGTCAATCTTGCCGCGCTCCAGCTGTTTATTCAGCAGCTTGCTCGCCTCGTTCATCCCCAGGGTCAGCGCCTGCGGCTGAATATCTTTCATCTTCACCGGCACGCCTTTCCATGCCGACTGATAGCTAATGCCGCCGCCCATAATGCCTGCGCCGAGCACTGCCGCCTGTTCAGGCGCGCTGCTGGCGCTGGCGTACTTTTTCGCCAGCCCTTTGACGTACTGATCGTTCAGGAAAATACCGACCAGCGCGCGCGCCTCATCGCTCTGCGCCAGCGGCACAAAGGCGGCGGTTTCCAGCTTCAGCGCATCGTCGCGCCCCAGCGTAGCGGCGGCCTCAATGGTTTTTACCGCAGCGAGCGGTGCGGGATAGTGTTTACCTGCGCTTTGCAGCACGACGTTTTTGGCTACGGTAAAGCTCATGGCGGCCTCGATCGGGCTGAGGCGCAGCGGTGCCAGCTTCGGCGCGCGACGCGTCTGCCAGTCGCCCTGCGCGATAGCTTCCTTCAGCATGGCGAGCGCGGCGGCGCGCAGCTTATCGCGGCTGACCACCGCATCGACCAGCCCGAGCTTCAGCGCGCTGACGCCGTCGACATCTTTCCCGGCGGCGATAATCTCCAGCGCGGCGTCGGCACCCAGCAGACGCGGCAGCCTCACGCTGCCACCGAAGCCGGGCATAATGCCCAGCCGGGTTTCTGGCAGACCGATGCGCGCGTCAGGCGTGGCGACGCGCAGATCGGTCGCCAGGATGCATTCGCACCCGCCGCCCAGCGCGTAGCCGTCTACCGCGGCAAGGGTCGGCACCGGCAGATCTTCCAGCCGGTTAAAGATGCTGTTGGCGAACGCCAGCCACTGGCTGAGCTTTTCCGTCGGCGCGTCGAACAGCGAGAGAAATTCGGTAATATCGGCGCCGACGATAAAGGCGGGCTTAGCCGAGGTCAGCAGCACGCCGCGCAGCGTTGTCTGCTGCTCCAGCACGCCAATCGCTTCGCCAAGGCTGGCGACGGTTCGGGTGTCGAGTTTATTCACTGAGCCGGGGGCATCGAACTGTAGCTCAGCGACGCCGTCTTCAAGCCAGCGCAGGGAAAGGGTATCGCCTTGGTAGAGCATGTGCGTCTCCTGATCGCGAAAGGGGATCTGGTCATACCAGATGATCAGGAGTGTGGGATTCGTGTTAATTTTTTGCAAACCAAAGTTTGCTTATTTGCTAACAGGATCACAGCGTCTGGAACGCGGCGTTCAGACGGCGGCTGTGCTACACTGCGGCGATTTTCGCGACACGGGAGAGCGAGCAATGGATTCACTGAAAACGCTGTATCAGACGCATATCGCCACGCTGCAGCAGCGGGCGCAGCAGGTGCTGGCGCGCAATAAACTGGATGCGATGTTGATTCATTCCGGCGAACTACTGACGGTTTTTCTCGACGATCATGACTATCCCTTCAAGGTGAATCCCCAGTTTAAAGCCTGGGTGCCGGTCACCCAGGTGCCGAACTGCTGGCTCTGGATCGATGGCGTCAATAAGCCGAAACTCTGGTTCTACTCGCCGGTCGATTACTGGCATAACGTCGAGCCGCTGCCGGACAGCTTCTGGACCGAAGCGGTCGAGGTGGTCGGGCTGAAAAGCGCCGACGAGATTGGACAGCTGCTGCCCGCGCAGCGCGAAAATATCGCCTATATCGGGCCGGTAGTGCAGCGCGCCGCGCAGCTCGGCATCAGCGCCGACAATATCAACCCGAAAGCAGTGATCGATTTCCTTCACTACCACCGCAGCATCAAAACCGATTACGAGCTGGCCTGCATGCGCGAGGCGCAAAAGCTGGCTATCGCTGGACATCGCGCCGCCAAAGAGGCCTTTTTCTCCGGCCTGAGCGAGTTCGATATTAATCTGGCCTACCTGACGGCGACCGGCCATCGCGATATCGACGTGCCCTACGGCAATATTATCGCCCTTAACGAGCATGCCGCCGTGCTGCACTACACCCGGCTCGATCACCAGCCGCCGGCGAAGCGCCACAGCTTTCTTATCGATGCGGGCGCGGAATATCTTGGCTATGCCGCCGATTTAACGCGCAGCTACGCGGCGCAGAAGGGCTCACTTTATGCAAGCCTGGTCGCGGCGATGAACAGCGAAGAGCTGGCGCTGATCGGCACGCTGAAAGCGGGCGTGCGCTACACCGACTATCATCTGCAGATGCATCAGCGCATCGCGAAGCTGCTGCTGAAGTTCGACCTGGCGCAAGGCATAAGCGAAGAGGCGCTGGTGGCGGAGAATATTACCGGACCCTTTATGCCGCACGGGCTGGGCCATCCGCTCGGATTGCAGGTTCACGACGTCGCAGGCTTTATGCAGGATGAAGCGGGCACCCACCTTGCAGCGCCAGCACAATACCCTTATCTGCGCTGCACGCGCGTGCTGGAGCCGGGCATGGTGCTGACTATCGAGCCGGGCTTCTATATCATCGAGTCGCTGCTGGCGCCGCTGCGTGAAGGTCCGTTTAGCCAGTATCTTAACTGGCAGGCGATTGAGGCGCTGAAGCCTTACGGCGGCATCCGCATAGAAGATAACGTGGTGGTGCATGCCAACCGCATCGAGAATATGACGCGCGATCTGCATCTTGCCTGATGGACGCTTACGATATTCCCGCTGATGCTATCAGCGTCAGCGAGGAGACGATTAAGAAGAGCCGCTTTATTACGCTGCTGGCCCATACCGACGGCGTAGAGGCGGCACGTGCCTTTGTTCAGCAGGTGAAAGGCGAGCACCCTGATGCCCGTCACCACTGCTGGGCCTGGGTCGCGGGCGCGCCGCACGATTCACAGCAGCTGGGCTTTTCCGACGACGGCGAGCCTTCCGGCACGGCGGGTAAACCGATGCTGGCGCAGCTGATGGGAGCCAATATCGGCGAAATTACCGCTGTGGTGGTGCGCTACTATGGCGGCATTATGCTCGGCACCGGCGGGCTGGTAAAAGCCTACGGCGGCGGCGTGCAGCAGGGGCTAAAACAGCTGGCGCGCACGCGCAAAGTGCCGATGAAACGCTATGCGCTGCGGTGCGACTATGCTCAGCTTGGCGATATCGAACGCCTGCTGGGCAGGTTCGATGGCCGCATCGATGAGATTGTCTACCTTGACCGCATCGCGCTGACGCTGGCGCTGCCTTATGCGCACATCGAGGCGTTTAAACAGACGCTTTCTGACTTTAGCCGGGGCGCGCTGAGCCTCGACCCGTTAATACCCTGACAACTCTTTTCTAAGGAACGGCTGAATGCATTTTCGCGCCATTACTCGCATTGTCGGTCTGCTGGTGATCCTCTTTTCCGTCACCATGATTGTGCCGGGGCTGGTGGCTTTAATTTATCGCGACGGCGCCGGGCGCGCGTTTAGCCAGACCTTTTTGATGGCGCTGGCGATCGGCTCGCTGCTGTGGTGGCCGAACCGCAAACAGCGTACCGAGCTGAAGCCGCGCGAAGGCTTTCTGATCGTGGTGCTGTTCTGGACGGTGCTGGGCAGCGTGGGGGCGATGCCCTTTATCTTCGCCGAGCAGCCGCACCTCTCCATGACCGACGCATTCTTTGAATCCTTTTCCGGCCTGACCACCACCGGCGCGACCACGCTGGTAGGGCTCGACAGCATGCCGAAAGCGATTCTCTTTTACCGGCAGATGCTGCAGTGGCTGGGCGGGATGGGAATCATCGTGCTGGCGGTGGCGATTCTCCCTATTCTGGGGGTAGGGGGCATGCAGCTCTACCGTGCGGAAATGCCGGGGCCGCTGAAGGACAATAAGATGCGCCCGCGCATTGCCGAAACCGCCAAGACGCTGTGGCTGATCTATGTCTTGCTGACGGTCGCCTGCGCGGTGGCGCTCTGGCTGGCGGGGATGCCGCTGTTCGATGCGATAGGGCATAGCTTTTCTACTATCGCCATCGGCGGCTTTTCTACGCACGACGCCAGCATTGGCTATTTCAATAGCGGCACCATCAATACCATTATCGCTGTGTTTCTGCTGATCTCCGGCTGTAACTACGGTCTGCATTTCTCACTGCTCAGCAACCGTAACCTGCGCGTCTACTGGCGCGATCCTGAGTTTCGCACCTTTATCGGCGTGCAGTTTACGCTGGTGATTATCTGCACGCTGGTGCTCTGGTTCCATAACGTTTACGCCAGCGGCTGGCAAACGCTGAATCAGGCTTTCTTCCAGGTGGTTTCGATGGCGACCACGGCAGGGTTCACCACCGACAGCATTGCGCGCTGGCCGCTGTTCCTGCCGGTGCTGCTGCTCTGTTCCGCGTTTATCGGCGGCATGGCGGGGTCGACCGGCGGCGGGCTGAAGGTGATCCGCATTCTGCTGCTGTGCAAACAGGGCTCGCGCGAGCTGAAGCGTCTGGTACACCCCAACGCGGTCTATACCATTAAGCTCGGCAATCGCGCGCTGCCGGAACGTATTCTGGAAGCGGTGTGGGGATTCTTCTCGGCCTATGCGCTGGTGTTTCTGGTCAGCATGCTGGCGATTATCGCCACCGGCGTCGATGACTTCTCTGCCTTCGCAGCGGTTGCGGCGACCCTGAACAACCTTGGGCCCGGTCTTGGCGTCGTGGCGGATAACTTTACGTCGATGAACGACGTGGCGAAATGGATCCTGATCTTGACTATGCTGTTTGGGCGCCTTGAAGTCTTTACCTTATTAGTCCTTTTTACGCCGACCTTCTGGCGTGAATAAGCAAAACAGGAAGTCACGATGAAAGCGTTAATTCTCTTTTCCAGCCGCGACGGGCAAGCGCGCGACATCGCCTCTTATATAGCGAGTGAGATGAAGGGGCAGCAGGCGTGCGACGTTATCAATATTCTGCATGCCGACGCGATTGACTGGACGCAGTACGATCGCGTGCTGATCGGCGCCTCAATCCGCTACGGCAATTTCCATCCGGCGGTGGCGAAATTCGTTAAGACACATCTGCGCGAGCTGCAGACGCGCGTAAGCGGCTTCTTTTGCGTAAACCTGACCGCGCGCAAGCCAGAGAAGCGCTCGCCGCAGACCAACGCCTATACGCGCAAGTTTTTAGCGCAGTCGCCGTGGCAGCCTGACTGCTGCGCCGTGTTTGCCGGCGCATTGCGCTATCCGCGCTATCGCTGGTTCGACCGGGTAATGATTCAGTTAATTATGCGCATGACCGGCGGGGAAACGGATAAGACGAAAGAGGTGGAGTATACCGACTGGCATCAGGTAGGGCGGTTTGCTCAGGAATTCGTTCAATTCCCCGCCAAATCGGCGTGAATAGCAGCGATCTGCTGAAAATTAATGCGAACGAGATCTTTTTTTAAATTAGGGCTTGTCAGCCCGGAAGAACTCCCTATAATGCGCCTCCACTGACACGGCACAACGGCTTACGAAATGCGGTGTTCAGGAGAGCCGGTTAACCGGGTCGCCGGATGAAATCACTGAAAAAAGTGGTTGACTCCGAAGGAGAGTAGCGTAATATACGCCACCTCGCAGCAGCAGGCTCCGCCGCTGACTGCA